>Ga0123342_1009854_pt1 | contig 11205 bp, 10 predicted proteins | sample Turbeawhitnodule_FD_89960 | JGI IMG/M metagenome (GOLD analysis project Ga0123342, IMG submission 89960) | Root nodule microbial communities of legume samples collected from Mexico - Turtle bean Mexico white nodule | ecosystem: Host-associated > Plants > Roots > Nodule | place: Mexico: Nepantla... | reverse complement strand
ATATTTTTATAAAAAAATAAGGTAAATTGTATTTTAAATCAAAATCCATGTACTTTTTTAAAATTAACATAATATTAATATATTAATATAATAACATGTAAAAGAGTTGAATATTATAAATATAAAGAAAATATAATAAAATTATAATTTAATAATTCTAAAAAACTTAAACATAACATAATATATATATTCTTAACATTAAAATACACCTACATATAATACTTGAAATTTGAAAATATTATATTAATTTATTATGTATAAAATATTGGAGCAAATAAAATTATAAAAAAAATGTATAAGACTTGGTTGTTTCATTGTGTGTGAGAGAGAGCAAATAAAATCACAAAAAATTAATAAAAGGCCGGAGAGAGAGGTGCGGAGAGAGAGGGAACCAAAAATGAGAAAAAGTATAATAAAGTGGTTTGGGTAGAGGTATGGAGTGAGAGTCTCCTTTCAAAAATTTGGATTAGAAATTTGGATTTTCCAATTTCTAAAATCCATATAAACAAAATGGATATCTGATTTGGAAATATAATAAAAATGTGGATCAAATTAAAAGCTGGATTTAGATAAACAAATTTTCAATGGATTAGAGTAGTGTAAAAGTGGAGCAGTTTGACAAAACCAGATTTTTTGCCCAGCCCTACTAACAGCTTAATATTATCAACATATATATTTAACTAACAACTTTATATTAATATATGACCAAACTTATTATTTTCTCTATTCTAATTATTCTCCACCAGACTTACCAACGACACTGGCCCGAGCCCATGACCCGCCCTTTGGACCCAAAAACCGAGCTAACCATACCCAGATGCTTGGACCGAGGTCCCGAGCACACGAACACTCTTATCCAGTACATAAGCTCCCCATGCTCAAGCTAAGCTTGGCTAAGCGAAGAGACTTGCGGCTGATGTGACGTATTCCCCAACGAGTAGGTGAGGCACCCTAAACAAAGTGTTTCTGAGGTGATGTCACACCACACTTAATCCAGAGCATACACGTGGCATCTTCATCAACGGTGGGAAAATATTGCCGCTTGGCATTCCCTTATTCGAATAAGTTTACGTTTCAAATCTTACTCCCATTTCATTGTTTCATTTCTCTAAACCTTTAAAACCCTTTCATCCTTCTCAGCTTCCCCTTCACACATCCACTTCCTCACTCCAAAAGTTCTCGTGCCCTCAAGATTTTCCACAACAAAGAAACTTCTCCTTTTCAATCATTTATCATAACATGTATTTTTCCTTTACCAATCTCCATCATCAAGCATTCATCTTGTCGATTGTATTGTCTGATCTTATCATCGAGCATTCATATTACTAGTTGTATAGCCTGAGCTGGGATTTTCTTTGGATTCATTACTTTATGCCAATGATTATTTCTTACTCGCTGATTGCATTGTATGGATTTAGAATGTGCCTTCATTTTACTCCTAACTTGCTCATACTTCTTGGTCTGAACGATACTTGTATCTGTTTTGTGTTTGTGCCTTTTTGTTCTAGATATAATTTGCAATGGATTACAATACCATGTATCCTTGGGCCCCTAAAAACCTTTTAGACGAGACCTCCTTCTATACCTCCCGTGAGCGTGTTGTAACCTTAAGAAAAAGTGGTTATCACTTCCATAAGGCGCATGATAGATTCGTAAGAATAACTGCATGTAGGGAAGACGAGCCGATGTGTTGCGATGAATCCTCGGACCCCAAGGGTCCATTTTGCTTCTTTTACGCTACTGTCTTTAAAAAAGTTCTCCTGCGTCTGTCCCAGTCAATTTTTGAAAAAGAATTATTAACTGAGCTCAACGTAGCTCCTGCCTAGCTACACCCAAATAGTTAGGCATTCGTTTGTGCCTTTACCATTTTGTGTTCACAGCTCGGTCTTTCTATGATTGTAGAAGTTTTTCTTTATTTCTTTGAGGCCAAACATTCGGGTTGGCAACTATGGGTATCCTTAAATGGTGCCCGTGGAAGAGCCTTGTTCACCCTCTTCCAATCTTCCTACAAAAACTTCAAAGGCAAATTCCTCAAATTCCGAGCTAACAAGGGAGATCCGACCCTTTTGGACGGGTTTCCTTTGTATTGGACTCCAAAACCCAAATTCCAGAGCGCTTGGCGCCTGGACGACCTGTCCTCATCAGATCAGGAGGTCTGCAAATTCTTGATGAACCTGAAGGTCACCTTTGACACTTCCTTCCTTCCGAGCAAGGAGTACACTCTCGATGCTCTAAAGGCTTATACCGGTACTCCTTGTTCCCTACCCTTAGTGTGACTAACTTCACTATTTTTTTTTAACCTTTCACTTGTTTTTTCTGCATAAAGGATGTTGTCCAAAATCAGCAAGAAAGAGCTGGAAGAAATGGCAAAGAGGATGAGGGCAGCTGCCAAGATGCCCGATGAATCTCTTAAACCAAAGAAGGCCCCAGAGATAGTCGCCTATACTCGGATGACTTTATTCATTTTGATCTAAGTCGTCTTACCATGTGCTAAAACAAACAATTCAACAAAAAATTCATCTTCACAGGGCGTTTATACTTAGGTGACTCTATTCATTTCGTTATAGGTTGTCTTACCATGTGCTAAGACAAACAATTCAACAACAAATTCATCTTCACAGAGCGCCTATACTCGGATGACTATTCATTCCGGTCTAGGTGTCTTACCATGTGCTAAGACAAACAATTCAATAACAAATTCATCTTCACAGGGCGCCTATACTCGGATAGTCGTACTGACGTCGAGCTAGGTTGTCTTACCTGACACCAAATAAACAATTTACGCATAGGGCGCCTATGCTCGGATAGTCGTACTAACACCAAGCTAGGTCGTCTTACCTGTCACTAGATAACCATTTCACGCATAGGGTGCATGTACTCGGGTAGTCGTACTAACGCCGAGCTAGGTCGTCTCTTCGTGTGCTAAATTTATCATTAGTCGTACTAATGCACCATCTTTCAAGAACAAATTTATCATTAGATGACCTCATTAAAAAACCCTTCAAGGGAAAAAGAGCATCACCTTAAACATCGAATTGTTAAAAAAGAAAGCATTAAAACAAAACATCTTAACTAAAGTAAAACTTGAGGTTTGCCACGTTCCACGTTCGAGGAATAGCTCTCCCCTTCAGGGTTTCTAGCCTGCACGCTCCATTCCTGAGCACCTCAACTACGCGAAATAGGCCAGTCCACTTTGGAGACAACTTGTTTTCTAACTGTATTGATGGGCCTTTCGCATCACCAAGTTGGCAACCTCGAACTGCCAAGGTCTCGTCTTGGTATTTTGCCTCAGCTCCACCCTTCTCTTCAAAGCCTCTGAGTTAATACGGGCATGTTCCCGCACCCCATTTAGCAAGTCCAGGTTTACCTTCCTTCCTTCGTTGGATTCATCAACAACGAAGTTTTGGAACCGATGAGAGCTTTCTCGTATCTCTTTTTCCTGAACCTCTCCAACAGGTCCAAGTCGCCTCTCATTGACGACTTATGCCTCTGCAATCCATTTTGGCTCTCCTGCCTGAACAATGATTGTGTAAGTTCCTCTTTTATTTTTTAGGCTACCGTCGTAGCACTTTCGCGTCGTCTTCTAGTCGGACTTAATGATAATCACTCCTCACTCGGAATAGGGCATTTTCATCTTCATATAGGTCGTTGAGGCCACCGCACCCAATCTGTTCAGGGAAGGTCGTCCCAAAAGCAAATTGTAAGCAGAGAATGCGTTAACCACAATGTACCTTATGGTAATCGTCCTAGCCGCGGTGCCATCAAAGAAGGTCGTCCTCAGCTTGATGTACCCTCGTACTTCCACCTGATCTCACGCGAAGCCGACCAAGCACCCATCGTATGGCCTCAGCTAGTCGGGAGATAACTGCAAACTATTAAACGTTGTTCAGAACTTCACATCAGCCAAGCTCCCTTGATCAATCAAGACTTTGTGCACCTTCCTTCCTACGGTGACAAAAAATATCACCTGAGAAACCACGTCTTCCAGGTCAGAACTCGCGAAGTAGAGAGAAGGCTCCGAGGAATGATCAGGTCTCCTTGTCTCCAAGGACATCACTACTTGCGCATATCGCTTACGTTTGGAAGCAAAGTTTCCTCTTCCTGAAAATCCTCTCGAGATAGTGTTCAACTCTCCATGGACCGATATCTCATGTGCTTGGTCTCTAAGAGCGACCTCTCCTTTTGGCTCTCCCTGGTTAGCCTCAAGATACTCCTTCAGGAACCCTTCCTCCACCAAGCTAGCTAGCTAGTAGCCCACGGCTATGCATCGCTTGACATTATGTCTAAATGCCTTGTAGAACTCAAACCAGGCATCTCTCTGTGATCCTAGACTCCGATCTATCTTCTAGGGAAAGTATCTGACTCCTCCCTGCCCTTTGTCTTGGGCTCGTCCCTCTTGGCTATGTATAACACATACCTCGAGTTTGTTCTCTTCTCGGCTAAGGTTTCGTTGACTCGCAAGGGCCGACCTCGAGCACTTTCCTTAGACCTAGATTGCCTTAAATGCAAGTTGTCGTTCTTTTTTACTATGGCCTCCTCTGCTTCAATGTGGGCAACAACTTGTTCTCGTATATTGGAAAATGTCTCCGTTGGATTTCTGATCAGCGAATCACTGAACGGTTCCGCCGCGATCCCTTGTTCGAAGGCGGTGACCATCACGTCTTCATCATGCGTTTGGAGTCTTACCGCAAGCATCGAGAATCTATTTAGATAATCCTTCAACGACTCTTCCCCCCTCTGCCTTACGTTGAAAAGGTCATACAACTTAGGAGGCTTGACCTGATTGACAAAGAACTATTCTCTAAACAATTTGGAGAACCGAGCGAAAGAGGTGATGTGACCATCGGGAAGCCCACTGAACCATTGTAGGGTTGTACCTGTAAAAGTACTCATGAACATCTTACAGCGGATGACATCCGTTCCTCATGAGACAATCATTTGGGCATTGAATGCCGTGAGATGATTTTCAAGGTCCTCTACCTCTGTGAAAGAGGCAATCTTGGGTGTGATGTAATGACGTGACACAAACTCATCCATGATCGCCTGCGAAAATGGCTTGGGACTATCGCTCAAAGAAAAGTTCAGACCTCGTTCCCTAGTGGAACGTCAGTCACATTGGTGTAGATTTCTACGTAAGTCCTCATTGGACTTGCACAATTCCTTGTTGGCTATCCGGGAGTCCTCGATCTCTGCCATCAGTCGATTTTGTAGAAGTACTTTCTCAACTCTGGTTTCCTCTCGAATCTGTTCTTGCTCTTGTTTATATTCCTCGTTGGCTTCCTGGAGAGCCCTCATGGTTTCCATGATGTAAGATGGGGGCATCGCTTCCTTCAAATCCCAACAATCCTTGCCTAGTGTTTCTCATCACGTTAGAAAGCTCAAACACAAATGTGGATGGGATCAGGTTGACTGGATGGGCAAGCTCCGCTTCTAGTCTGCCTCCTCCCGGCGCACTAGAACAACGCTCCGTTGAGACAGAGGGGACTCTACCTGTTGATCACACTCTAATGATCAAGTCAGTGAGAGAATACAAAATAATAATCAATTTCAGTCTCTAGTACTAAAAAACAACATACCTTTACTAGGGGTCTCAAACCCCTTTTATAGTTATTACTCTAATAACTTTCACTCACGAAAATATAATCTTTACTGAATAACAGAAAACCACCTGCTCACGTGCACCTTTCATGTTTGGGTGCTAATAAGATGAAAATATTTTGTCCACGAACACTTTTACTTGCTAACAATAGAAGAGAATCTCGTGCACCTTTATTCTCGGGTGCTCTCGACTTATTTAACAACTTTTTATATTCAACTAACAACTTTATGCATATATTTATTTAACTAACAACTCTATGTATATCCACACATATTCTATTCTAACAACTTAATATATATCAAGATATATATTTAACTAACAACTTTATATTAATATATGATCAAACTTATCATTTTCTCTATTTTAATTATTCTTTACCGAGCTTACCAACGAAACTGGGTCGAGCCCATGATCCGTCCTTTGGGCCCAAAAACCGAGTTAACCATACCCAGATGCTTGGACTGAGGTCCCGAGCATACGAGCACTCTTGTCCAGTACATACTTAATTAATTATGTTTTTTTTTCTCTAATGATAAAAATAATTTTTATTGTTTAAAAGTGTTTAAAGAATATCATACACTACAAGAAAAAAATAGATTTAATGGAGGTTAATATAATCTCGGAAATGAATTTAATTAACTGAGATTTTTTTTTAGCATTCGTTAAATCCAAAGGTTTATTCTAAAACACTAGGAGAATAATAGAGGTCTCCCTTTCATTCATAGTTTCATAGTGGAGGCGTTTTCACCATAATGGTGAGATTAGAAATCCTAGTGAGATGTTAGAGAAACTTTGTATTTCATCCTTGTTGGGTGAAATTGAGTGTTATCCTCAGAGAAAGAGACAAATACTGTAATCCCACTTTCATAGTTTCATAGTAGAGGCATTTTTATCATAATGATGAGATTAGAAGTCTTAGTGAGATGCTAGAGAAACTTTGTATTTCATCCTTGTTGGGTGAGATTAAGTGTTATCCCAACAAAGTGAGAAGAAATAAATATTGTAATTCTACTTTCATAGTGGAGGCATTGAGAAGGTTTTCCCACATTAAAAAATCTCTTTCTCATTATTATATTTTTTGCTTTATTTTCTATTATTTGCTTATTGCTTACGCGCCCATCTTGTATCTACACCAAAGGGGAGAATTAATTATGAATTTTCCCAAACAGTGGTATCAGGTTTTAGTTTTTGTATACAAGATGGAAGGGGTCATCCTTGGGATGAAGGTGATCAGAGATCGCTCCAAGTAGTTGATATGGCTATCATAAGAGAAGTACATTGGGAAAGTTCTCAAGAGTTTCAACATGAATAAGGCAAAACCTGTCAATGTTCCACTTGTCGAACATTTCAAGCTAAGAACAATGCAGTGTCCGACCAGTGAAGAAGAAAAGAAAGAGATGAGCAGAGTACCTTATTGTACCTTATTCTCCCGCGGTAGGAAGTCTACTGTATACCATGATTTACACAAGACCAAATATTGCCCGTGCAGTTGGTGTTGTGCGTCAATTCTTGTCCAATCCTGGCAAAGAGCACTGGAATGCAGTGAAATGGGTATTAAGATATTTGAAGGGAACTACCAAAAGAGATGTTTATGTTGGTAGGATACACGAATGCAGACATGACTGAAGATGTAGATTCCAAAAAATCCACATCAGGATATTTAACTACTTTTGTAGGGGGAGCTCTATCTTGGCAATCCAAGTTACAAATATGTATTGCTTTATCAACAACTGAAGCAAAGTACATTGTCACATTTGAAGTTGACAAAGAGATAAAATATATGAAAAATCTCTTGCATGAATTGAGTCATGTTCAAAGAAATATATGTTCTCTACTGTGACAACTGGTCTGACATGATGACCAAGGCATTTTCAGCTAAAAAGCTAACATACTAGTGTAGGGGAGCTGAATTATTGATAACCCCAATTAAGTCAGTAAGGGGGAGAATTATTGGGAATCCCTCCTTGATTTAATGGGAGATTATGGTAACACTATTATGGGGGAGTTGAATTATTGATATCCTCAACTAAGTCAATTAAGGGGGAAAATTGTTAGGAATCCCTCCTTAATTTAATGGGAGATTATGACCAATTAATATTGGTAACCACAATGGTGAGATTAGAAATCCTAGTGAGATGCTAGAGAGACTTTGTAATCTCACTTTCACAGTGGAGGCGTTTTCCATCATTGTGAGATTAGAAATCCTAGTGAGATGCTAGAGAGATTTTGTAATCTCACTTTCATAGTGGAGGCGTTTTCCATTCCAGCATAATGGTGAGATTAGAAATTCTAGTGAGATGTTAGAGGTGTATTCCATCCTTGTTGGGTGAGATTGAGTGTTATCCTCAAAGAGTGAGATAAACAAATATTGCAATCCCACTTTCATAGTTTCATACCACTTTCATAGTGGAGGCATTTTCCATTCCACCATAATGGTGATATTAGAAATCCTAATGAGATGTTAGAGGAATTTTGTATTCCATCATTATCATTGTTGGATAATATTGAGTATTATCTTCATAGAGTTAGGGAAACAAATATTGTAATCTCTCTTTCATAGTTTATAGTGGAAGAGTTTTCACCATAATGATTAGAAATCCTAGTGAGATGTTATTATTTTTTTACTATATTTTCTATTATTTATTTATTGCTTTGGCATATGGTCATATTGTATCTTCACCAAAGGGATAATTAATTCTAAATTTCGTGAATGGAAGTTGCATTTCTATACATTATTGTGTTTTCGGAACTCCTCATCTGCGATATAATAGGGTTCGTATGTGAAACTTTTTTTTATTAAATTGCACAAATTACTCGAATTCAAACAGATTTAAGTATTTTGTTTCATGTTTCCCTCAATTCTCTCCTGTTTGATTTCAATATATCTCTTCTTACTAACAAATTTGTGATTCATTGTTCCAAATTTCGCATTCGCTCAAATCGGCGAAGGCATTGCTGATTAGCAAGACGTTCTCTGCGTTACTATTCCTGATTCTTGGTTCCTGCTGAATGTGAGTTACTAAATCCCATTCTCTACGTTCTCTGCTGCTTTCCTGTTCCTGATTCTTGGTTCCTGAATAATGCAAACCTGCGGTTAATAGTTTTTCATTGATTCTTTTTTGTGTTATAGCTTCTCTGCAATCTGCTATGGAATACTCATTTTTATCCATCACATTGAATCGCACACAGATTTAAAACTTGTCTATTCCCTTAATTGCTAGTTAGAGTTCAAACTTAACAGCATGAGTTAAACTAATTAACTCCATCCCTTGATCTATATGTTTGGTTGTTTTTTTAAACTTGTATGTACACTAATTTTGGTTGAAAATCTCAATATATACATATATAAACAATTTTTAAACAATTAATTATTGCTCCAATGGCTCCAATGCCTGCTTGAGTACCGTACTATTTCATGTTTTTGTCTTTTCTACTGCTCATTATGCTTTTTCTGTGAACACTTCCTTACACTTTGATTTTTGTGACACTCTTTTTCTTAGCTATTTTCACTTCTCTCCTTTCTTATCTCATTCATGACAGCTTCTTCCTGCACCTCCATGCTTCTTCCGACACCCCATACTAAATTTTCCTTCACACTTCCATTCCATCTCTGTTAAAGTTTTCATTCTTCATCATTAATGATGCACAGTGCTCTCTTTACAGGTGGGTAATTTTACTGATTTTAATTTTGAAATGTAATCTGGAAACATTTGAAATAAATGTATGTTCTTCACACAATAGAAACCGGATTACGTAATTCGGTTGAATTGTATACTGGATTACGTAATCCGATAGGTTATGGGTTTTTCAGAAATTTCGAATTACATAAACCGATAGAGTTTTTGATTTTCAGAAGTTTCAAATTATATAATCCGGTATAGCAGGATGCAATGAGTTATGGATTATGTAATTGGTATAGCTTAGGGTTCAATGATTTTCGGATTACGTAATTCGGTGTGTATGATTTGAGTTTCGGATTACTTAATCCGGTAGATTTGTTTTATTAGATTCTGATTTGTGTAATCCGGAAGTTATAATATTAGTGTTTTATTTTTTATTTTTTTACTGAAGGACAATTTTAGTATTTTAAAATTTGATGGAAGTGCCAGAAGAAATCATGGAGGTGCAGGAAGAAGTTGTCCTCATTCATTTCATCTATAGGCCCAAACACAACCCATAAACTACCTCAAACTCATAAACTCAAATTAAAAAAAAAAAACATCATGATATTTTTTAATCACACAAAACCTCTGATACATACAAGGACTGAATCATGAAAAACTCAGTAAGATAGCTAAAAAAAGAATGATGCATTAGTATGTGGAGACATGTAAATAGTGGTTGGGATTATGAATAAAAAATGGAATTGGAGTTACCATTGACACTTCCTGTGGTTGAGACACTGCAATAAGTTTAATAATTGTCTGTTTCATTGAGTTAGGATTCCAATCTGCTTTAAAAATAATTCTACTTCTAACTTATTTGCATTCTAATTGCCACCAACATTTTAAAGTAAAAATACTTAAATTAAAAAATTTGCACATAAAACGTATATTGATTAATATCATTTGATGCTTTTCATATTTGTCTGTTTAATATCATGATGAAGAATTGAGAATTCTCATGATAACTTATTTAGCATTTATAAATGGGCTTACACTTAAAGATTCCTATCGAGTTTTTTCTACTAAAACTTGTAACACGCACCAACTTCAGTATAAATTCTGCAACCATAAATAACCCTATTGAACCAATAACCATAATGATTACGCCCCTAGAGAAACTCAATAATCTACTACTGTTCTCCATATGCTACTTTGACTTCCAAGTCACTGCCACCGGGCTTCTAACCCTGTTGGATCCATTTTGTGAGTGTATCCATGTCAAATTCCCTTCATAGATCACCAAACCATCACCTCTCTTAACCTTTTTTTCTTCATATTTTTTTTATCAGCAATGAATTAATAAAATAAAATGAGACACTTAAAGAGTATCATAACTCTTATACATACCCTTACCTAATTTAAAAATTCAACAATTCAAGACAAAAAAAAAATATCCATCACAAAGTTCTTAAACTAACAAAGGCCCCCACTTCCCTTACAAACCCAAAAGAGAAAAAATTTGCCCAAAAACCACCCAAACTTAATTGCTTAGCAAAGCTATACAAATTACAAGATTGATGTAAGTCAAGCTTTGATTCACTTCACTACAATAAATATTGATGTTAGCCTCTCCAAAATTTTAGACAAAAGTTAAAAGGGAGACACTAAATGATAATTAGAGTGAGTTTAGTGTCCCTTTTAGTCTTTAGTATTTGTGTGGATTTTTTGAAAGGGTAATATCTGTTGTGTTTAATAGTGCCAAAGTTCAAGAGGGGGGTGAATTGACCTTTTAAAACTTTCTCGCAGAAACAGTATTTAACACAGTTTACAGAAAATAAATCGATTTATGTGAAAATGAACAGATTTATTTCAGCACTGTTTTGTATGAAAAGCGTTTATACAGCAAGGTTAATCACAAGATTATGCAGATAGATTTTCCAGATGCACACACACTGATATTAGAACGAAAACCAGTGAAACACAAAACAACAAACTTCAATT
>Ga0123342_1009853_pt1 | contig 11207 bp, 11 predicted proteins | sample Turbeawhitnodule_FD_89960 | JGI IMG/M metagenome (GOLD analysis project Ga0123342, IMG submission 89960) | Root nodule microbial communities of legume samples collected from Mexico - Turtle bean Mexico white nodule | ecosystem: Host-associated > Plants > Roots > Nodule | place: Mexico: Nepantla... | reverse complement strand
TTTAGCTCTGTTGGAGGATTGAGAAAAGATTAATCTTTAGAGAACCTGTGAAGAATTCAATGGTGGAAGAACTTGGGATCAACCGCTTTTTATTTGCTATTTTAATCTCTTTTATATTTTTTTCACAACTATCTCAAACCCCCTTTTCATCTTTATTGTTATTGCTAACTTTTATTGCTTGCAGATAGATTTTAAACCCTGATAAACTGATTTTACTATTGGATTCGTTGGGAGACGACTTGGGGACATTTGTCCATAATTATACTATCATCTCTCTAATGGTACACAAGTCTACGCTAGAATCATATTAATTTGACAGTAAAACGACAGCTATCATGTTGCCAAATTCGCAAGCTTCTACTCCCTTGTCTAGTCTCTCTAGGTTAGACACCTTTGATCTTCTCTTTCACCTTTCACCAAGTGATATGGCCCAACCATTCACTCTCCCTACCTATCCTACTCCTTCAAGGATACCATAACTCCATTGGAGCCTCCTTGTTCCTCAACATCCATTTGCTTTCGCCAACCTCTTCAATTCTCTAAGAAGAACAATTCGGAAATAGAGCCAACCACCATCACAACCACTTCTAGCTAAGATCTGGTATTCTTTGGAAGGCATGCACTTCTAGCTAAGACTGAGTATTCTTTGGAATGCAACCACTCTTAGCTAAACCTGAGTATTATTTGGAACATAGTCATTTTTTGCTAAGACTGCAATATTCTTTAGACTTAGTCACTCTTGGTTAAACCACTTTAATTTCAAAGGATGTGATCTAAACGATCATAGGATTTTGCTCACTAAAAGAGAGTTAACGTTCTACGAAAAATGCAATATTGGGGACACACTTCGAGATAGCCATGAATACAAACATTGTTCTTTCTCACAAATATTAGGCTAATGATTGCTTAAGATTACAAAAGCTTGTTCTCGTTCTTGTTGAAATTGTCAACCTTCACTACTACAAAATATCAAAACGACAATCCCACATTTAGGGTGTTTCTACCTTCACATGCTGTTATTGAAAACGCGATGAAATTTTTGAAATTAACTTCATTTAAGAGGGTAACTATTTGGTAGAGTCACATTCTTAAACAAAGTGCTTTGTTTTAAGAAGGCAATTTTGAGGTAAAGTCGCACTCTTAAATGAAATTGGTAGTTAAACCTTGGTAGTTAATTATATATCAATTTATAAACTACTTAACAATAATAGAAACTAATTTAGAAACCAAATTTTTTTTAGTCTCTAAAATGGTCTCTAATTTGATCATTATAGCAACTAATTAGTTTTTGTATTTAAAATTAGTTTATATTTAATGATTTTCTTGTAGTGTAAGCCCAATAATAATCGCTCTCCTATACATGGCCATCAAAACGTCTGCTTCTGCTCCTTACATGTTTGACCAATGAAGATTATCCTCTGCTAGATCGATGGTGATTCATCTGTGCCATTTGGTTAGGTGTAGAAGCTTCTAAATCAACTTTATCCTAGTTCGCAAACTTCAAATAATTTTCAATCTCTCTGAAGTGATCATGGCTCCAAGCCTATTCTTTTGTAGCCTTCTCTTTCTATGTTATGGCAATGGCAAGATCATTGGGGAAGAGGTCTTTATAGACAAAGCCATGAAAAGTTGATACAAGCAGTGTTGTTTGTTACTATGAGTGTAGAGATGAGTGTAAGTATAGTACATACTGTCTTTGAAACTGCATTTCTGACATTATTTGAGTATATAGGGATGCCATTGTCTGCAGCAGTCATTGGAAAAGCATCCACCATGCAAGCGAGAATCAGCAGAATAACAATAACATTCAAATATCTTTGTCAGAAAATTCAATAGTGTAACTGTATAAAGTAAAAATATATAAGAATACGTGAGATGTAATATTCGTGAGTGCTCTGAAAAAGTTGATTCTACAAAAGCATATGAAACTACTATGTACTGGGTAATTTTGATGTCAGAAATCTAGCAAGTGTTGCATGTGAAACTTATACAAGGCCTTGTTTAAGAATACAGATATATGAAACCTAAACAACGATGATTATGCATATATATTTCAAAGGCCTAATTCCGTTTAGTTCTCTTGCGACTAGTGCAATTTATTCCTAATACCTATTTAAGTAAATATTTTATTCATCAAAAGTGTATAGGGTTTTTGGTTTTTATACTATCTTCCAACGGTTGGATTCCAACCACAAACCTAGTATGTTTCATTTTCTTGAAAAAATGCATGTCCATCACCTAGGTTTAAGTACAAAATGTACAATACCTTTAAATTAGCAAAGGGTTACGTGTAAGTATAATTAATGCGAAGTTTATAATTATATCATTTATATATCAAATAGAAGGGAAAAAAGAGAGGGGAAAAAAGTACTAATGAGAAATAAAGGAAGAGGGCAATGAAATATGTAACCCGTGATCCATAATCAAAAGAACCCTGAACGTTGGCCGATGCCATAGGTGCTGCAAGACTGTTTCTTCCTGCACCTCCATATCTTCTTCTGGCACCTCCATACACAACATAAAAATACAATTTTATTCTTCTTGCGCCACCCCCATATAATAGCTTCCAGATTATGTAATCCGGAAACGCATTTGAAAAAAGACTTCCGGATTACATAATCCAGAAAGTAATCATGCATATGAAAAAAGACTTCCGGATTATATAATCCGCAAGCTAATTACAAATTTGAAAAATGACTTCTGGATTATGTAATCCAGAATATTACAGAGGGGCATTTATGGAAATACGAAAATTTATGGAGGTGAGAGAAGAAGGTATGGAGGTGCAGGAAGAAGCAGCCGTGCTGCAACAAACAGAAAGACCACACGGTGCAGCTCTTTTGGAAGGGTATCATTTGTTACAAACAAGACTATGTACTGGACCAGCCCAACAGAATAGAAGAAAATGGGCCCTTCATTTAGGCCAATAGAAGCTGGTTGTTTCTTCCTGCACCCCATCATTTTTTAAGAAGACTATTTAACCCTTTTAAAAATGATTTTCAGATTGTTCTTTCCGGAATATTTTTTGGAAAACATTTTATTAATTCCAAATAAAAAAAATGTGTTCCGGAAAGGATATTTCAGAATATGTTTTGTCTTCCAGATTTCCTATTTCTGGAAACATTTTTGCTAACGGAGCCCTCATTCTGGAATTACCCAAAACTGTGAAAGGATATTTTCGATATTTCAAAGAATTTAGGGGTGCAGGAATAAAAATGTGGGATGCAGGAAGAAACTTCCATAGAAGCTCTTTGCAAACCCCACAAAATTTTTAATAACTGATAAAAGAAGGATTTTGCTTTCTGCACACAATCAATTCTAATCTGCTCCTTATTACTGATGTAAAATAATAAAAGTGTCCTCTTTAGTTTTTAGATTTGTTTCCTGAACAACTTTCTGGAATTCTTAGAATGTTTTCAGATTGTCTTTTGAAATCTCTTTTCCAAACTATTATTTCGATTTTTTTTCCAAGAATCCAATTTTTATAATGTATTATTTGTATTTTAAATTTACCTTTTTAGAATTGAGATTTTTTTTTTCCACTTTCGTTCCAAAATTTCATTTTCAGGATGCAAAAGACTTTTTCAAATTTTCTTTTCTTCATTACTAAAAAATCATTAAAAATAGAAACTAATTTCACTGACAAAAATAATTAATTATTATATTAATTAAACTATATATTATTTTATATACTAACAAATTATTAATATATAATTAATAATATTTAATTTAGTCAATATAATAATTAATTATTCTTTTTAAATTAATTTTTATGTAATAATTAGTGTAATATTTTATTTAATAATTATTTTAAATTTTAAATTAATTTAATTAAATATTAATTTAAAATATAAAATAATTAATAACTAAAATCTTAATAATTAACGTTACATACTAATTTAGTAAATATTTTCTAATTTTTTGTTAATAACATAAATTATTTGAGATACTAATAGTTTTTATTTATAAAATAATATTAACTTAATTAATATAATAATTAATTTTTTTTATTTTTAAATCAAGTAATATTTAATTATTTGATTGTAATAATATTTTAAAAAAATTTAGAAAAAACTTTGACATTCAAAGTACAAACTACGAAGAAAGCATGTTATGTACCGCATAAAAAAAAACTGATTTTTTTATTGGGTATTCTTGCCGGAGAAACAACTTTAAAATCATTAATTTTAATCAAATGAAAACGATGGTAAGCATGGAGCTGAAAAATGAAAATAAAATATTGAAAAATAATCATAGATTACACTTTTTTAAAGTTCAAGGACTTAATTTTTAATAAAGCAATCTAGATTTAAATTATTATCTCAAACACATAGTTGATTTTCAATAGGGTTCGAGTTTTATGTATAAAAAAATGTGATTAAAAAACTTTAATTAATATAATCTACCGATTTTAACAGTGATTAGTTATCAATAAATATTATCCCAATAGTATGTTTACAGGTATTCTAAATGAGATCATCAGTCCCGACTTAGTAGAACATAATTAATTTCTTAACAGTGGATTATGAGAAAGCCATGAAAAAAAAAGTCAAAGTCAAGCAGGAGAAGAAAACAAATGAATAAATAATATACCACAAATACATTTCACTCACATTTTATGTTGTTGGTTCAACATTTAAAAAGTAAGTAGATGTCAACCCATGCCAGACACGGGTTTATATTTAAAATATTCAACAACATTATTTAAAAAAAATTAAGCAACTTTTTGTTTTATTAAAATAACAAAGATAAAAAGTATGATTATAGATATGATTCTAACGACTCGAGGTAATTTAACTGAAGATTGAAGAATGGCAAGTAGAAGAGAAGGTTAGGTAGGAGGGATGGAAGATAACACAAATGTTGTGTCAATGACTATGTTGATGATATTGTAGGAGGAATTTGAAACTTTAAAGAAAAACAATGAAGAAAAGATGAGTATGTTAAGAGCCGAAAACTTGTATATGAAGTAAAAGTTAAATGAAGAAACAGTTTTAAATACAACTTCTTTAGAAATTGTTGAACCTAGGAGACTTATTCATCAAAGTACATATAATGAGACAAGTTTTAAAGCAACACAAAAAAGGCGACAAGAAACATCAAACACATTTTTTGAAACATCTATCAGAAAACATCCCTTCTCGAAAGCGATTATAGAAACATCATTGCCTGATAACTGGAAGAATCCAACCATGGAAAAGTATGATGGAAGTACAGATCCTGATGAGCATATAGCAATTTACACAACATAAATCAGCTTGTATACTTGGAATGATGTCATTCTTTGTCAGGTATTCCAACAACATTAAGGGGAGCGGCGTTAAGTTGGTTTACTCGTTTGCCTCCATTATCCATAGACTATTTTGATACAGTTGTTGAGAAATTTGGAGCACAATTTGCTACAAATCGACCACACCATTTGACTTCAATTGCCCAGTCAATATAAGGCAAAAAAAAGGAGAAGCGCTTAGGTTGTTCATGGAACGATTTGGAAAGTTTGCACTGAGTATATGCAATCTAAGTCCGGAAGTGACAATGCATCATATGATCACGACATTAAGGTCGGGACCTTTTGTCGATGGCCTTTGTAAGAAACCAGCTACTAATCTCGATTAGTTAGACAATGAGCTGCAAAGTTTATGCAGATGGAGGAGTTGAGGGATTTTAGAAATCAAGTGAGAGCAAACGGTTGAAATTTTAGAAACAAACTAAGAGAGAAAGAGGTTAGCAATATAGAAGGATAAAAGAAGGGCCTCATGGACCAAAATTCCCGCAATATACACCTTTGAGTGCTAACTGAGCTCGAATATTACAAGAAGCGTTGACGACAGAGATAATACCAACACCTAGAAAGGCTCGAACGCCAGAAAGAGCTGATCAAAGCAAACATTGTCAATATCAAATAAATCATGGTCATCACACAAAAGAATGTATAGCATTGAAAGACCGAATAAAAGAACTGGTCTAAGTTAGATAATTAAAGTGTTTTGTAAGAGACAAATGAATGTCTAGAAGGGGGAGAAGTCCATAGCATATGAAGAGAAGGTATGGGAATAGAGAGAAGAGAGATATGATAGAAGAGATGAAAGAATGGAATAAAGGGTAGAAAGAAGAGAAGAGAATCAGAGGAATTGTCAAAGTCCTCAAAGGAGAAAAAGCCAAGAGCGAAGTTTAGGAAGGCCTGTTAGAGAATTTATTGTTACAATTTCAAGAGGATTTGCTATCGTCTTCTAGAAAGAAACACTTGAGAAATGTTCGGACAGTACATTTAGTTTTTAAATAAAGAAGTATGTCGCCAATCATGTTTACTAATGACTTTCAAGCAATTGATCCAGATCAAGATGATCCCATGGTGATTACGGTGGAAATAACAGAGTATGCGATTATGAAAACTTTGGTAAATCAAGGAATTTTGTTGATATTCTGTTCTGGGAGACATTTCAAAAATTAAATTTGGGGAAAGAAGATATTACGCCACACCGAGACCAGATAATTGGCTTTTTGAGTGAGAGGGTAGATACAAAGGGGTATATAGATTTAAAGACCACGTTTGGAATGGGAAATGTGAGGAAAACAATCAAGATTAGATACCTAGTTGTGGAGGCAAACACTTGATATAATATTTTGTTGGGGAGGTCCTATTAAACAAATTATGAGCTATAGTGTCAACACCACACACTTAGCTATGAAGTTTCCAACTGAAAACAGGAGAAATCACAACTATTTATGTTGATTAACGAGCAACAAAGGAATGTTATATGGCAAGCCTTAAAATGGTTCAGGAACCGAGAATAATAAGAAGTAGAGAAGAAGAAAGAAATTTAATAGCAATGTTTGATTTAGATATGAGAATGCATAATGAAGAAAGAATAGAGCCATAAGAAGAAACAATATTGATCTAACTAGGAGAAGACGAGAAACATTACACTTATATTAGGGGGAGTATACTTGAAGATTTGATGAAAGAATTGGTTAAAATCTAGAAAAAAAAAAAGAATTTGTTTGCATGGAGTGTTACATATATACTTAGAATTAATCCCACAAGTTGTCTTTGTGTGGAGAAGCTAAGCCGATATCACAAAAGAGAAGGAGGATGGTGAAGAGAAGAGAAGAGCGACTTTGGAAGAAACTGAGAAGTTGTTATAATCTGGGTTTATCCAAGAAATTCAATATACCACATGGTTGGCGAATGTGGTGTTGGTAAAGAAGTCAAGTGGAAAGTGGAGAATGTGCATTGATTATACGGATCTAAACAAGGCTTGTCCGAAAGATTCATATTCGTTACCCAGTATTGAGCGATTAGTAGATGGAGCATCTGGTCAAGCAATGTTGAGTTTTCTTGATGCCTATTCTGGGTATAATTAGATACATATGTATGGACCTGATATACTGAAAACAAATTTTACTACAAAGGTAGTTAATTATTTTTATAAAGCCATGCCTTTTAGATTGAAAAATGCGGGGACGACATATCAAAGATTGATGGATAAGGTGTTTAAAGAGCAAATTAGGAGAAATATGGAGGTTTATGTAGATGAGATGATTATCAAGTCATGTGAAGTTGAAAATCATGCTAAAGATTTCGAGGAAGTGTTTACAAAAATAAGAAAGTATGATATAAGGTTGAATCCAGATAAGTGTGTTTTCGGTGTGAAAGGAGGAAAGTTTGTAGAATTTATGTGAGGAAATCAAAGAAAATGCAAAGGAAGCTAGAGGAACAATCAAAGTATAAGTGTATAAGTGTATCTTTTGGAATAAGATATGAACTGAGAGGAACAATCAAAGTATAATCACTTGTAGATTTCATCATCGAGTTGTCGACAACACCGTTTGAAGAAGAAACATGAATTTTATATGTAGATGGATCATCGAATAAAAAAGGAAGCGGAGTAGGAATAGTATTGGAAGGACCGAGACATTTTCAACTTGAATTATCTTTAAGATTTAAGTTCAAAACTCGAATAATCAAGCGTAATATGAAGCTTTAATTGCAGGTTTAATTCTTGCCAGAGATATGGGAGCCATCAAGATCATTTGTAAAAGGAATTCTCAATTGACTGTGGAACACATAAAAAGGGAGTACCAATTAAAAGATCTTTAGTTGTTACAATATTATCATAAAGTTATAAATATAATGCAAAAGTTCAGCAAAGTAGACATTGAACATATTTCCAGAGAACATAACTCAATAGCAGATTCTTTGTCCAAGTTAGCCAGTTACAAACAACAAACTCAACATAATTCAATCATACAACAAACCATGAATAGTTCGACAGTTGGGGTAGAAAAGTGTTTGTCTACGACTACAACTAAAGATGATTGGATTAAAATTTACAGAGAATTTATAAAAAAATCAAGAGCAAGGTGTCGAGAATGATGTAAATATTGCAAGAAAAGAGGCAAAGTTTGTTATGATAAGAGATTATCTATACAAAAGAGAACATTCAACCCCATTGTTGAAATGCCTTTCACAAGGACAAGCCAAATACATCCCCTGAGAGTTACAAGAAGGACTTTGTTGATTACATTGTGGTGCTCGAACGATGGCAACAAATGTCTTACGTGCCGAATATTACGAGAAGATTGCAATGCATTTGTAAGGTCTTGTAAGAAATTTCAAGAATTCAACAATCTCAATCATATACCATCTCAAGAGTTACAAGGAATCATTTCACCATGGCCATTTGCAAAATGGGGAATGGATATCTTGGGTCCATTTCCCCCGGGACGAGGTCAAACAAATTTTTTAATTATGGCAATAGATTATTTCACAAAATTGATAGAAGCAGAAGCAATGACAAGAATAACAACCCAACAAGTCCAAACTTTTGTTTGGAGAAATATTTTTTGTAGATTTAGTATACCACATACCATGATAACTAACAATGGCTGATAAAAAAAACTTATGGAATTCTATGCAGATTTGAGAATCAAGCTGATAACAAGCTCAGTTGAACACCTACAAAAAAATGGACAAGCAGAGTCCGCCAAAAAAGTCATACCCAGTCAATTAAGAAGAAGACTTGGAAATGCTAAAGCATTATGGATAGAAAAACTACCAGAATTATTATAGGCCTACAAATGTACATCGGAAACATCAACTAGAGAAACTCCATTCAATCTTACATATGAAGCTGATGCAATGATGCCGGTAGAAGTGGGAGAGTCAACACTACGAAGACAAATTGAAAATTTGGGAATAAATGATGAATGTCTCAGAGCAGACTTATATTTACTAGAAGAACTCCGAGAGAAGGCAAAGATTAGAGAAGAAGCTGTAAAACAAAGAGCAGCAAAAAGATTCAATGCTAAAGTCAAACCAAGAACTTTTAATTAAGGAGATTTAGTGTGGAAAATGAGGACGAAAGCAAGAAAAGATCCAACTCAAGGAAAGTTTGCATCAAATTGGGAAGGACCATTTAGAGTGATTGAAAACCTACAAAACGATGCTTACAGACTTGAACAATTGGATGGAAAAGTAATTCCGAGAACATGGAATGCAAGTCATTTGAAGTTCTATTTCAATTAAAAGTTGTAAATCTTGTTTGAAGACAATCAATCAATGTACATACTGCCTCTTGGTTAAGGAAGTTTTTCACTCCAAGTGAATCCTTCTTGAGATGGTATCACATCAAATGAAGTAACTTACAAAATTATATTCTTACTTTCTTACTCAAGGCAAATGAATGAAAAACTACAAGATCTCGGTCATGGAAGTTTTCACCAAAGTGAATCCCTCCCAAGAGAAATTTGTCTTTATTAATTTAAAGCTCTCGGTCTAAGAAGTTTTTGTTGAAGATGGTTGCTGCCCCTTCAAGACATGTGTTTGATAAAGCCATTTGTGTAAATTTCATTTGTATTTACATTTGCTTTAAGAATGTCTTAGGTATAGTTTAGAGTAGGCTTTTTGCTAGGTAACTCACCTCTTAACCTCTGACCATGTGATAAGAGCAAACACAAGTTTTATGAAACTGTTTTTCACATGTTTTGCAACAATTTCCTTACTGCATAAAAAATGAATCTGTTCTTGTCTAAATGAATATATTATTTTCTTATGCTGATGCCTTGATTAAGTGTTTTTGAAAATCATGTTTTGGGCATCAAGTATTTTAACAAATTCTTCATTCCATCAAAACGACTGTGTTTCAATTGTTAAGAAGTTTTTGTTATCGTTTTGAAAATAAATCTGTTCATATGTAATGAATAGATTCTTTTTTGTCTGGTGCCATGTTTACCTTAAAAGGATTTTTACGTTTTATCCTTACACCAGGGTGTTTGACTAAGTCTCCTTCACATAACAAATTCTCTATCTGCCTTTGAAAATAAATCTGTTCATTTTATTTTCAATATGTTATTTTTATAACAGCTTTAACTTTTTTTTGAAAATCTGTTATAAGATGTTTTTCTATAAAAGGAGAGTTTGTTCCTGCGTTTAAAAATTAATCATACAATTGATAAAACAAGTTTACAGTAGAGAAATAAGGATTTTCAAAGGATTAGCATGTGTTCTTAAAAGATTTTCCAAATCACAAAGTGTGCTTGTTTTTGGTTGACTCTAAGACTTAGTTAGAGGTGCTGCTACTGTGTGAGCAATCTGTTCTACTGGTCTAAGGCAGATTTTTGCATTCTCTATCAGGTGTATTCGTTTCATATTTCAAATTCTTGTAAAGTGTGTTTGTAAACTCTTCTTGATAGTGTTTCTTGAAGAGTGTGTGTGCTGAAATAGTGTTTTTCAGCAAGTGTGCCAAGATTCTTGTAGGGTTCAAGAACAGTGGCTGTGTAAATGTGTTTGGTACGTTTGTTTAGTGGATTTCACCTTGGATTAGGTGAGACTGGATGTAGCTCATTTGAGTGAATCAGTATAATTGTTGTGTGTTCAATTTCTCTTCATCCATGCACTCGGTTCTTGCTTATCTGTTAATCTGTCAGAAATTGAATCTGTTTCAATTAAAAATAAATCTGTTCTCTCTAGGCTTGTTCATTCTGTTCTTATTTTTTGGAAAATTAGTTTGGTTCTGTTAAGAAGATATATGATCTGTTAAATACAACTGGAACAGTTTAATTGTGATAGGTTACCCAATTGATTGTCAAGCTAGTAATTGAACCTTTATCACTTGCTTAAAAAGTTGGAGGTCACTGATTTTGTTTTTCATAATATCCTCTTAAAATCAGTGTGTGTATAGCTTGCAAATCAATCTGCATAACTT
>Ga0123342_1009852_pt1 | contig 11207 bp, 9 predicted proteins | sample Turbeawhitnodule_FD_89960 | JGI IMG/M metagenome (GOLD analysis project Ga0123342, IMG submission 89960) | Root nodule microbial communities of legume samples collected from Mexico - Turtle bean Mexico white nodule | ecosystem: Host-associated > Plants > Roots > Nodule | place: Mexico: Nepantla... | reverse complement strand
TTTTTTTGTATCTCACTTCTACTCTTCCTGCTCCTCTTTGCCTGTTTAGGATCGACCCCTAATATCTTTCCTCCAACATCTCCATCCCCGAGATTCACCACTCAACCCCCCCCGCCCCAACAACTACCAATAGCATGTTTCACACCTATAGGTTTAAACATCTTAAAGTGCAATTGTTCATCACAATGTAGGACCGAAGAATACCCCAACCACTCGAGACACATTCCCCAAATTCTCCAAGAGACCCTACACTCAAAAAATAGATGCCTTACCGTCTCTTCCTCCACACCACATAAGGGACATCGAGCACACACCATAGGTATACCACGTCTCAAGAGATTGTCCTTAGTAGCTATCACATTACATAACACCCTCCAAGCCGTAACTTGTGACGATGGTAAAATCTTTAACTTCCAGAACTCCACAAATGGGTCCCCAACCACGGTAGACTCCTCCCCCAAGAGAATATTATAGGCAACCTTCACAGAAAATTTTGTATAACCTATATCCCTCCAAAGCCATTTATCAGTCGTACTTTCACCTTCTCTTGTTAACCTCTTGTTCTCCAATTCCTGCAATAAAAGATCAGCCAGACTAGATTCCCACACAAAAAGATTTCTTCTTTAGCTCAACTTCCACAACCAATTATTATTGTTCCAAATCCCAACTTGTGATACGGTGCGACCAGTATCCAAAGATAACGAGAAAAGTCTTACATATTAGATATGGGTACACACTACTATTACATATCAGATATATGGGTAAGTATTACTCTCACCTATTTACTTTGGGTACGCTTTATTCTTAAAAACACTACTCTTACGTCTCAGTTCCTAGCATAACACCGCTCTTATGTCTCAATTCGTAGCAAAACACTACTCTTAGATCATAATCATAGAAAAACACTGCTCTTACCTCTCAATCGTAGCAAAACACTACTCTTATGCCTTAGTCGTAGCAAAACACTAGTCTTACCACTCAGTTGTAGGAAAACACTAGTCTTACCACTTAGTTGTAGAAAAACACTACTCTTACATCTCAGTTGTAGGAAAAAAAATACTCTTACATCTCATTTGTAGGAAAACAGTACTCTTACATCTCATTTATAGGAAAACACTACTTTTACATTGTAGGAAACATTACTCTTACATCGCAATTGTAGGAAACATTACTCTTACATCGCAATTGTAGGAAACATTACTCTTACATCTCATTTGTAGAAAAACACTACTCTTACATCTTAATTATAGGAAACACTACTCTTACATTAGAAGACACGATCTAAGAATTTGGATTTAAGAAAACACTACTCTAACGTTTCAGATCTAAGAAAACATTACTCTTACGTTTCAAACACTCCTCTTACATCTCAGTCGTAGGAAAACACTCCTTTTACATCTCAGTCGTAGGGAAACACACTGTTTTTACATCTTAGTTGTAAGAAAACACTGCTCTTACATCTCAATCGTAGAAAAACACGACTCTTACATCTTAATCGTAGAAAAACACTACTTTTACATTAGAAAACACGATTTAAGAATTCACAAGAACAAGAATACTCTTAATTAAAAAAAACACTACTCTTACATATAAGAAAACACTATTATTACATCTTAAAAAACGCTACTATTATATTTCAAATCTAAGAAAACACTATTGTTACATTTCATATCTAATAAAACACTATTATTATGTTTCACACCTAAGAAAAAACTACTCTTCTATATCAGGTTTGTAAATATGCTACACTTAAAAGGTATTACTATTAAAAGTATATAAAACACAACTATTTACCTTTCAAATATAAAAAAACACTATTATTATGTTTCATATATAAGAAAACATTATTCTTTTGTTAAGAAAACACTATTCTTATGTTAAAAAAACACAATTCTTATGTTCAGATATAAGAAAACACTCTTCTTCCATGTTAGATTTATAAATACTACACTTAAAAGATATGGTTAAAGGAATCCATAACATAATGTTGCATATGTGAAAAAAAAACACACAAGAGTTACACATATAAAATAGATCAATAAAACTACAATTATAATATGAATAGGTTATAACAATGTGAAAATATACTACTGTCATAAATTTATCCTAAAAAAATGGTATAACCACATCAATAAAACAATATGAATATCTAAAAACAAATATATGCATATTAAAATTTAAAAGAAATATTCAATTTATTTAAATTAAACACAGAACTTAATATTCCAGTATAATATACATATTAGATATTAAGCAGAATGAAAGTTTAACAAAATTAATGTTATAAACATACTGGTGATGAACGGCAAAATCAAATCATCATCTCTTTTAAAAGCTTTCCGATTAACAATGGTGGTCTTCGCAGAAATTGAAGAGAGATGGTGAAAAATTATAGTATTGGAGTATTGAAGGAGATTTTCTAGAGGTAGATAAAGTTGAAGGTTTCAAGATTGAATTGAAGCATTACCGACTAAGTCTGTGGCAATGGGTGACTCCGGCTGCTTTTTCAATAACTAGAGTCCAACAAAATAATTATTACTCCTCTTCTTTTTTCAATTATGTCAATTGATATATCAATTTATTATTTAATCTTATTCTTAAAATTTATTTTAATATCATACAAAATTATCAACTGTTACAGAAATAGTGTTAATGTTTAGCATAAGTACATTAAATGTTTTTATTATTATTTATAATATAATAGTTAAGATCTTTAAAAAAAGTATATAATTATTATCATAATGATAAAAACAAGTAATTAATGAAAATATTAAAAAACATAATTATTAATTTTTAAATATAGTAATTAAAATCTTTTAAGATTTAACATTATTTGAACAATATTTTACAGTATAGTTGAGTTATTTTATTTTATAATTTTAATTTTTGTTTCATAAATCTGTTAGTGATCTCATGGTTACTTTAATTTGAAATTTATGTGTAGTATTTGTTAGTTTTGATTTCCGATGTATTTTCACTATGATATAACACAATATGACTTACTATATATATATATATATATTAATTAAGTCATTTTTAGATTATGTTATATATAACATACTTCAACAATTTTTTGATTTTAATCTAATTAATATTTTGTTATAAATAAACTAATATGAATTTCATAGAAATAATATTAAAAGATTAGTAATATATAAAAAAAATGCAATATATTAACGATAAAATTTTAATATATGGTTTAATTCTAACACATCATTTAATAATAAATAGATATGATTGAAATATTTAGATTTAAAACTTTTAAAATATATTATTATCAAAATCAAATTATATAAAATATTTCAATATTTAAAAATATGAATTTATGGTATATGTTATACTATTTTATTTTTGTCACATAATTACCACAATAAAATAAATATCACAATAAAATATGGTTATAAATTTTTTATCATAGGCTAAAACTGTGCAAAAGTGTACATCATAAACAATAGTTATCAAAATTAGTTTATCTTTATACATTATAATAATTAATTAATACACATATTAATAAAAAGTTATAACTGATAAGAGTTATCATAGTGAAAATAAATAGTTAAGAAAATGAGTAAACTAAAAATGATACAGATTTATCACAACTTTTTTTCTACTTTTTATAAATGAAGTTATAACTTATTTTAAAATAAGAATAAAACAAATTTTTTGAAATGTATTTTTTTTTATTAAATGAGTTCCCATAAATCTACATCACCCCTAAACAATACTTTTATCCAAAAACTTATTTGATTCATAACATATTCACAAAATTAGTAATGGCAAAATTAGTAATGGCACACTGTTAGATTCTGCAGCAGAGTGAGAAGGTTTCTGTTTCCAAAGGTGTTTTAAAGTGGGTTCTTAAGAATTCTAAGGTTCCTGATGTCCCAGTTTAGCCCATGGACCCAAATTTATAATAGGACCAAATCTTACTCCTTGATCTTATTTCTTGTAGGGCTTTTGACAGCAAATAAACACTTGTGGTACCTGGACAGTGATTATTCTAAACAAATGATAGAGGACAAAAACAAGTTTGTCAATCTACTCCTTAAGCAAGAAGGTCATGTAACATATGGGGACAACAACAAAGGAAAAATTCTTGGAAGAGGAACCATTGGAGACAAGAAGTTACCTTCTTGATCCATGATGTGCTATTTGTGGAAGGTCTAAAGCATATCCTCCTAAGCATAAACCAACCGTGTGACAAAGGCTATCAAATAATCTTCAAGCCCAACACCTGTGAGATAAGTCTGCCCAAATCACAGGATGCTTTGTTGGTTGGTAAAAGGATCAACAATGTCTGTGTACTTGATATCTCACATTCTGCATCTATTGGCTTCCTTCTAACCAAACATGAGGAGTCATGGTTATGACATAGAAGGATAGCACACATCCACATGCATCATCTGAATAAGTTGATCTCAAAAGATCTTGTGGTAGGTTTATCCAAACTCAAGTTTAAGAAGGACCACATATGTGAAACATGTCAAAAGGGAAAGCAAATCAAAAACTCTTTCAAACTGAAAAATGTTATTTCAACTTTAAAACCCCTTGAGCTGCTGCACATGGATTTGTTTGGTCCTTCAATAACCATGAGTCTTGGTGGAAACTACTATGCACTTGTAATTGTTGATGATTTCTCTAGGTTCACATGGACACTATTTTTGGAATCCAAGAGTGATGCATTTTCTGCCTTTAAAAATCTTGCCAAGAGATTACAAAACAAGTGTTATAGTAACATTTGTGTTATTCGTAGTGATCGTGGGGGAGAATTTCAAAATGAAAAATTCAGTGGCTTTTGTGAAAAAAAAATGGTATTTTCCATAATTTTTCTGCTCTTAGAACTCCCCAACAAAATGGGGTTGTGGAAAGTAAGAACGAGTCTCTTGAGGAACTTGCTAGAACCATTTTGAGTGAGTCTTCATTACCAAAGTATTTTTGTGCTGATGTTGTTGTCACAACTTGGTATGTAATGAATATGGTCCTCATTAAACAAATTTTGAAGAAAACCCCTTATGAACTGTTTAATGGGGGAAAACCCAACATTGGTCATTTAAAAGTGTTTGGCTTCAAATGTTACATTTTAAATAATGGAAAGGAAACCCTTGACAAGTTTGATGAAAAAATGGATAGTGGTATCTTTCTCGATTATTCCTTAAGTAGTAATGCTTATAGAATGTATAACAAAAGACTAATAATTATGGAAGAGTCCATTCATGTTGTCCTTGATTAAACTAACCCTACAAAACAGGACTCTATGAAGAAATATGCAGAAGAAGATGATCAAAATCCAATTCTGTAGGAGCTAGACCCCTATTCAGAAAAACAATCGGTTGAATCTGCGAAACAACTTAATGAAATTCTGCATCAAGATGATCTTCCCAAAGAATGGAGAATTCCAAGAGACCTTTCTGTGGACAACATCATTGGACACATTCATAAGGGACTGTCCACTTAAAACTCTATCTCAAATTACTGCAAACACATGAATTTTGTATCTCAAATTGAACCTAAAACCATTTGTGATGCACTTAAATATGAAAATTGGGTTGTTGCCATGCATGATGAGCTGAATCAATTTATTGAAATTATGTGTGGTTTCTTGTTCCTAAAATTGATTGCATGAATGTCATTGGAACTAAGTGGGTGTTTAGAAATAAATTGGATGAATATGGAGTAATAAATATAAACAAATCTAGGTTGGTTGCTAAAGAGTATAATCAAGAAGAATGCATTGATTATGACGAAACCCTTGCACTTGTGACTAGATTAGAAATTGTGAGATTATTGCCTGCATTTTCTTGAATGGGTGGCTTCAAACTTTTTCAGATGGATATGAAGAGTGCATTTCTCAATAGATTCATCAATGAAGAAGTCTATGTCTCACAACCTCCCGGCTTTGAAGATCACCAACATCCTAATCATGTGTACAAGCTGAAAAAAGCTTTGTATGGACTAAAACATGTTCCAAGACAGTGGTATGAGAGGCTTAACAATTTTCTATTATCTCATGGCTATGAGAGAGACAAAATTGATAAGACTATTTTTATTAAGTCAAAATTTGTCATCATCTTAGTTCAAATTTATGTTGATCATCTTTCGGGGATACTAATGATTACCTATGTGAGGAATTTGTTGCAGCTACGCAGGGGGAATTTGAAATGTCTATGATGGGGGAGTTATCCTTCTTCTTAGGGTTACAGATCAAGCAATTAAAGGATGGCATCTTCTTGATTCAAACTAAGTATTGCAGGAAAATTCTTAAGAAGTTTGAGATGCAAAACTGCAAAGACGCATCCACACCAATGTCAACTAGTTGCTACATGGATGCTAACTTGGATGGAAGAGCAGTAGATAAAACCAAATTCAGAGGATTGATTGGTTCCTTTCTATATCTCACTACTAGCAAGGCTGACATCATGTTTATTGTCTGCCTATGTGCTAGATTTCAATCAAATCCAAAAGAATCCCACTTCAAGGCTGCCAAACGAATTCTGAAATACCTCAAAGGCACAACCAATGTTGGTTTATGGTATCCCTCTCACTCTCCTATAAATCTGGTTGGATATTCTGATTCTGATTTTGAAGGGTGCAAACTGGATAGAAAGAGCACAAGTGGCACATGTCATCTTCTTAGAGAAAGCCTCATAGGCATAACAAGAAGCAAACTTGTATGGCTCTCTCAACTGCAGAAGGTGAGTATATAGATGATGGTAGCTGTTGTGCACAAATTCTTTGGATCAAACAGCAGTTAGAAGACTTTAAATTGAAAGTCAACAATGTACCTTTTCTTTGTGATAACACAAGTGCAATCAACCTCACTAAAAATCAGATTCAGCATTCAAGGTCAAAGCACATTGAGATTCACCACCACTTTATAAGGGATCATGTGAACAATGGGGATTGTGAAATTCATTTTATTGAAATTGAAAAGCAACTTGAGGATATCTTCACTAAACCACTGCCCCGTGAAAGATTTTTCTCTTAAGAAATGAGTTGGGTATTCTTGATTCTCAAAATCTTTATTAATATATTTATCCATTCTCTTAGCCTATTTGTGAAGACAAATAGGGGGAGAAATTGTGGTTTCTTTGTTGTAATTTTTGCTACTCTATGGTGCTTTAATGGTTTTAATTTTGTTGCTGCCATAGCTTTGATACACACCATGATTCTGCTGCACACAACACTATTTTACCACTATTTTGACTGGATTTTTTAGCTTAAAGGTTTATGCAAAAAACTGGTTTTGTATGTCTTATTATCCTGCTACTATACTTGCTTTATATGTGTCCAAATTCTGTTTTACAAGACCTCTCAAGGTCAAAAACTACAACACAAACAAACCATGGATTTGTTTTCATCAAATAGGGGGAGATTGTTGAACAAGATGCTTTGATGTCTCCAAATTCATGTCGAAAGCTTGAAGATCTGGTTGTTCGGTGTGTGTGTTGTCTTGCAGTTTTTAATTTGTTAATTCTCTCCTTAAGATAATTCAAGCTCATTTGAATCTTTATCTTTTTGAAAAGATAGGTTTTTAGAGGCTGTGAAATTTCAACATGTTGAAGTTTTGAAACAACCTGTTGTTTGACACTTAGTGGTTTTTAAAATGATTTGGAAAAGTTTTGCTTTGTTTTGCCTTTGCTGTCAAATAGAAACAATAAGTTATTTTGATAAAATAACTAGTTGTTTTTATGAAAACCATAATAGGAAATTCATTTCAATCCATTGTTTTGGAAAACAACTAGTTGTTTTCATAACACAATTTTGTTATGTGTTTTAAACTTTTTTAAATGTTTCCCACTGCTTTTGGTTTTTGATATAACAACTTTGACCACTTGATTGAAGTTATATAAAGGTTTTTTTAACACTCTTTTGAACTGACTAAGAAATAGAGATTACTTAAAACATTTTTCAAGAATTCAAAAGCTTTGGATCATTTCAAGTGTGTGGAATAGGATTAGATTTTTTATTCTTCTGAATTATAAGCTTTGTACACCCAGGTGTACTCTATTATCTTTTTCCTGAACATTGTATTTCTGTGTGTTCTTGTGTAAGGCAGTTTTAGAAAAGTGTTTCTGGAAACTGTGGTGTTGCCAAGGAATGGTGTGTGAGGCGTTCAAGATCATCACTTTTGGTGTGTGTTTTGTAATATAGGTTTGATTACATAGTGAATTCGTAGTGGTTAACTGGGGACTGGATCTAGCTATTGGTTAAGAGTGAACCGGTATAACCATCTTGTGTGATTCTCTCTATCTCTACTCTTTTAATATGTTTTAACTTGATTTCATATTCTGCTTCTATAAAAACCGGTTGTTTCGTTAAAACAATGGGTTGATTTTCTGGAAATAACCTTAAAACTTAAATTTTATCGAGTTGAACAAAAATTCAATTGGTTGATTTTTCATAACTTTTCACTCTACCTTCAAATATTGCAAAAATGTTGTGAAAACAATTCACCCCCTCTTGTTTAGGCCACTAATTCTAGCAAAATTAAGCGTAGTCGACTCGAGTTGAGGTCAAGCGTAGTCGGCCCGAGTCCATGTGGACCCGAGTCAATCCAAGTCCAAGTCTAACCAATTTTGTCTAGGTCCAGGTTGAGTCAAGTCAATCTATGTCTAGATCGAAATGGATTTAATCTAATTGACAAAGTGAATTTAATCTACTTTAAATGGATTTTAAATAATCCAAATAAATTTATTTAGTTAAAATTGTAAATCTAGTCCATTTTTTTGATCCAATCCATGACCATCCTTACTCCAACCTCTCAAATGAGAGTGTGACCACCTTATTGTTATAAATCATCTCCATTGAGGAGAGAACATGTGGAGCCTCATGTCTTCCTTGCCTACATTACTATTTCACACTTAACTTTCTTTTCTATTTGCATCATTCTCTACTTTGGCCCAAAATACAAAGCCCAAAACTTCCTAATTACTCTATACAATTTTTGCAAGGCTAAGAACAAGGAAAAAGACTTTACAATCTTTTCATTAAGGCCAAAAGTATCTTGTGATGCTTATATAATTTAAAGTTTGATCAAAATAATGATTTAAGAAAATAATATGATACGTACTTATGATTATTGACTTATTGATGTAAATAAGTATCAATATAAATATGATAATGCATTTTAAATCCTAAATATTTTAGCGATGATATTATTTTGAATGTATATATGAGTTTTTTTTCCTTTTTTTTCCTAATTTTCGTATGGATCAGGGCTTAAGGAATCTATACACACTAGTAGTCTCTACTCTTTAGATAATTCATTTTAAATCCTAAACATTTTAGTGATAATATTAGCATACAAATTATTACCAACTAAATTAACTTGTGTTAGTTAAAGAAAAAACACACCTTGCTAGAATTTGTCTTACTAGATGTATACTCCAAGCAATGAGGTTTACATGGCCTGTTGCACTAACATCACCTTTTCAGTGCGTGGCATAGGGACAAAAGTTTTAGTGTCCCAAATCTCTGTAATCACACTTTGACTAAATTAGTTGTAAGAGAAAACATCATGGATGATTAAGACTCATCTTGAACACTCTCAAAGGTCACCAAATATGGTTGAGTTAGATTGTCATTAACATAATAAAAATAAAGATTAAGTATAGAAATGTGTGGTTTTAATATAAATGAGAAAATACTTTCAAAACCTTTTCTTTAATAAGCCTATTAGACGTTGTAGGAGTTGTTTGATTGTTTTAAAATCAAGTTCATAATATTTTCACAAATGACTAAACAATGACAAATAGCAATCAACTTGTGTAATAAAATATAACATCAAACACCTTAGTTTATATTGATTTACCCTGGATTATGTCAAGTTCCATTTTTCCAACCACAAAAAGCTTTATTGAGGCATATATAATCCATTTACGATTAAATTAGATGCAAGTCTAAATCTAAATATTGATAAGTGCCAAATTTCAATAATATTTCATCTTAAAATATAAGCACTTATGGGTATTAATTGATAAAATAAGTATAAAATTTTGAACATAGACTTTGATGTCTCTAAATCCAAGTGGATTTCTTCAAGACTTTGTTGTTGGTTGTGTGTGTGTCTTGTGTAGTTTGAATTTGTTAATCCACTCAAAGTTATGATCCAAGGTTACTTGATTCTAGTTCTTTTGGAAAAGAAATGTTTTCTAAAGAAAGTGGAAAATCAACCTGTTGAAATTTCGATTCAACTGGTTGTTTTACACTTAGAGTATTTTGAAAAGGATTTGAAAAAGCTTGAAATTGGTTGACTTTGCTATCAAACCAATTCAACATATTGTTTTGTGTTTTCAATCAGTTGAATTTTTGAAAATCTTAACAGAATTTTGTTAAGATAATTTGATCTGAGAATTGATTTAAAACTATTTTGGCTCTTTCATTAAATGTTTTTAACAACTATTTGGAGTATAAATAAGTGGTTATACGCTCCTGGTTGTTATTGATTCAAAAAAAAACTTTCAAAACACTTTTTCCAAGATTGCTTCAGGCTTTGGATCTTTTTCTAAGAGTGGAATAGGATTGCCTTCTATTCTTTTTACTTCAATCTAAGATTGTACCCAAGTGTACTAATTCTTTTCTCTCTTGACTACTGTATTTCTGTAAAGACTAGTGTTGTTAAATTTCAGAGGTTGTTCTGAAATCTGTGGTGTTTTGCCAAAGGTGGTGTGTGTTCTTGAAGGGTTCAAGATCACCTCTTCGGTGTGTGTTGTGTAATCAAAGTGTTTGATTGCTTAGTGAATTGTCAGAGGTTTCTGAGGACTGCATGTAGCTCTTGGTAAAGAGTGAACCAATATAAAGTCTTTGTGTTGATTTTTCTATCCGAACTCTCTTTTAAATTTGTTTTTGCTTTGTTTTTAACATTGCTGATAAAAACAACTGATTGTTTCGTAAAAACAACCAGTTGATTTTCTGGAATCACATTAAAAATAGTTTTGAAATTGGCTGAACTGATCTTATTTCTTTGATTCCTCATTGGGTTTCAATCTACCTTTAACATTTGCGACAATCTTTCATAAATAGCAATCTCAGCTCTTTGAAAAACTCAAAAACTCTTAGCAAAAAACTTGTCAAAGATTGTTACTCAAATCTGTTTTTCTGAATTTATTCAAAGATGTAGTTTGTTATCAAATCTTAACAAACTCTTAAATTGCATTAAAAGATTGGTCAAAGCATTTAATGATTGGAGCGTAAGCAGTTAAATCATT
>Ga0123342_1009851_pt1 | contig 11207 bp, 1 predicted proteins | sample Turbeawhitnodule_FD_89960 | JGI IMG/M metagenome (GOLD analysis project Ga0123342, IMG submission 89960) | Root nodule microbial communities of legume samples collected from Mexico - Turtle bean Mexico white nodule | ecosystem: Host-associated > Plants > Roots > Nodule | place: Mexico: Nepantla... | reverse complement strand
ATTTACCAAAAAAAATTAACTGTCCACCAAATTTTAAATAACCTTTTTTTGTAATTCTTTATTTTTTTTATTTTTCAAAAAAAAAAAAAAAAAAAATATATATATATATATATATATATATATATTCCTTTTGTGTTTTTTTTGTTTCCATTTTATTAGGTACACAAAAGAACACATATTTTGAAAGAAAAAGTGCATTAGAAGATAATATATACCTTTATATTTTCTAGATATATACTAGGCAAACGAATATGTATATCCCAAATTCTATTCAAAACTAAAAATAGATAATTCTATATTTATGTAATGTTATAAATAATATAATATACGTAATACATTTTCAACTATCTTGTTCAACAATGTATATGTATTTGAAAAGAATAATAATATGAATTAAATGATAAATAGTGAATAATAAGAATTAAACAATAAATAGTGAATGATCTTATTGAAGAATAAGCGATTGAAGGTGTAATTATTTTAAAGGTAGAACAAGAAAACAACAAAGAATAAATAAAAAGTGAATTTGTAGAAAAGGAAATTCAAAGAATTAGAAGAGTATCACTATAAAAAAATCATAAAATAAAAACTAATTTTAAAGACAAAAAATAATTAGTTGCTATAGTGACTAAATTAGATATCACTTTAAAAACTAAAAAAGAAATAGTTTTAAAACTAGTTTATAGTATTGTTAAATGGTTTCTAAATTGATATCTAATTAGCAACTAAGGTTTTTTTTATCAAATTTAGAATCTAAATAATTGGTAGTTAAAACCTTAGTAACTAATTAAATACTAATTTAGAAACTATTTAACAATAATATAAAGTAATTTATAAACTATTTTTTTTAGTTTCTAAAATGATCTTTAATTTAGTTACTATAGCAACTAATTATTTTTTGTCTATAAAATTGGTTTCTATTTTATGATTTTCTTATAGGGTATATTTTATAAGATTTTAGAGACATATTTCCAAACTTTATGTTCGTTTTCAATGAAAATACTATAATTGATGAATAATAATTTAAATAAAATATTTTTATAATCTCTTTTATTTGGACTAATCATCTTTGAAGATTTTTTGTTTAAATGCATTCAATATTTAAGCATGAAACAAAAATAACTTCACAAAACACATTAATTCCATTGAAAATATTTTTACAATGATTTTTTATCAAACATATCCTATCTTTAAAATATATGAAATCATAAATTTTGTATACTGTATTAAAATAACAAACGTTATCTAAAAGCTTATTCATTAATTTTGAAAAGAATCTACACCAAACTTAGTAAAAGACAAGTTAAATTGCAATTCGTCAGATAGCATGTGAAACATAGATAAGGTAAGACTTATAATGAAAATAAAAATATAGCATTTTAAAAAAATACAAGTGAAATACTAATAATATTTAGGTGATTAATATCATTTATTATTCCTCAAATATTACATACAACACACTTCATTCACTTAATAATATTCCATTTCGTGTATTGTACATCAATCACACTCAACTTACTTAAAAAAGCATAAGTAATACAATAAATAAATATTTATTTTAAATTTATCAATAAAATAATTAAGTTAAATAAAAAATATATATATATATAATTAACATAGGAGTGATATTAAGCAATGCTTCCTTACTTGAGCATGATCCCTCCATAGAATAAATTCTCTTTTTCCTGAAAATATGAGTAATGGTTTGAGTAACAGGTCATCGCTTGAGCAATAAGGCTATTGCTTTTGAGGGATATATGTTTCTTGTAAAGAGATAAACAACATTGATTTTTTATCAATTAACTATTTGTTGATTGAGTGATGAGAACATTAAAGGAAATTTAGATAAAAAAATATTTTAGAGTGATAATGATTTCTAGAAATAAATAATTAAGTCATGAAAGTTCTAATTTATATTTTTACCGATAATTAGAATTTAATATTTATCATTCTAGAACTGTCACTTCTAAAACTTGTAAAAACAACAAGTTCATACATTCCATCAACAACAAGTCAGAAAGGTAAAGTTCTCTTATCTTATCTTCCAATTTCTAATATGAATCTCTCAAACATGCATTCCGAACTTTTTAGGCCTAAACAGTTTAATATATCTCAAAGTACACTAGACAAAATTTTAGTGAAAAGCTTTGATGATTAACAAACATATTAAGGAATCCGTGATCATTAAAGGGTTCAAGATCTTGAGCAATGTGAAATTAAACTCAATCCAACTACTTTATCTATGAAATATATTTGCATTGTTTCTTTATTTAGAGCTCAAGAATAGAAGGAAACACAATCTTCCATACTTGGACTCACTTCAACAAACATCAAATATCAAGAATATTTATGTGCAAAGTCTCTTTATATATTATCAAGTTCTTGAACATTTTGTAAAAATTACACAACAACAATCATTTTTCTAAAGGACTTGTATAAAGAAAAATAAGTTAGAAGATCAAACACTAAATTACAATATAAATACTCGTGATGCAAAATTTACTCTAGTATTTTTATGTAATTTAGGCTTTAGTGGAAATATGCTAAAATCTTTGTATTCTTCACCATATAAAGTTACACATCTCTCACATAGAATAAATCTTTCTCAATCTATCTATTGTAGTTAGGAGTGACAACAAATAATAATTGTTGTTGGAGATCCACTTATATACAATGAAAGACTATAATCTGTAGTCGATGTGGGATCTCCAACAATTGTATTCTCAATCTTAAGAGGAAATTGAAAAGGGATAACTTGAAGTGATTTGGTGACTAATTCTTAAACAAATTTTTCATTACTACAATCTTTTAAGAGTGACTTAAGAGAGAATCAGATGTAATTCAAGTTTTATGGTTAAACCATTATAAATTGTTATGTTGTTGTTCTTCCAAGTTCTTATTTATTGGGGTATCTAACAATTTAAAATATATATATATATATATATATATATATATATATATGACTCTACTTAACTTGCATTCTACATCATGTATGCTACTTCACAAACTACTTATTTAGGATTGGGAAAAGCCAAAATGCATTAAAGAGAGTATCTACTTCATCAAAGATGCAGAAGTAAGTTATCAAGGAGAAATCACATTGAAGAATAGTTAGAGATGGCTTACTATGTTTCAAAAGTTCTAAACTCTCTCATCAAAATTACAGAACTTGTTGTAAGAGAGAGAGAGAGAAATTGTAGAACTTCATAAAAGTGAGAAATATATTGTTTACTATCTCAAGAGTGTAACTTTATTGTCTGTTTGAACCATTTTGAAAGTTGCACATCACAATAAATTATGCTTTCATTCCTTTTGATTGAATCTGAATGAAAAAAAAAAACCCACCAATTTCATTTCAATGTTCACCTAATCTTGTTTTCAATGAAAAGTTATGGCATTGAAACTCTATATAGATATAGTGAATTGAGTCTTGAATTTAAGCTATTAAATACCAATTTTTATGAGACATTTATTTTTTTAATTTAAACTAATTTTTTTTATCGACAATAGCAAAATAATAAATAAATATGAACCACTTTAGGGGTGGTTCAACCCTTATACAAAGGAAACAAAATTCAGCATCTTACAAAAGTTATCAAACTAGTTAACCAAATCGCTACCCGAAAACTAAAGACCAGAAAGCATATAAAAAACGTATCAAGCGACCAATCTCATACATTCCAAAGGTTCCAAACACCAGCTGAAATTATATACTAAAAATTAATAACACTCAGTTATATACTTATTAACTATGTATTTTGTAGGGAAGAGATATACTAGTAGAAAATTATAAATAGAAATCAATTTTAGAAAAAAAAATAATTAGTTATTATTGTTAAGAAAGAGTGGACTTTAAGCCTAACTCAACCCCATAAAACCGGCTCAATAAGGTGAGGTTTGCACCCATTTATATATTATGAAATATTTTGGGTGGTCCAATAGCGGCCCGATAGCGGGTGGCACGATAGGCCCAACACAAACACTCGCTAGGATAGGCTCGAAATGGCTCTGATACCATGTGAAGAAAGAGTGGACTTTAAGCCTAACTCAACCCCATAAAACCGGCTCAATAAGGTGAGGTTTGCACCCATTTATATATTATGAAATGTCCTTATCTCTAGTCGATGTGGGATCTCCAACAATTATATTGATTAAATTATATATTATTTTATAAATTAAAAATTATTGATATATAAAATAGTTTATAAATTTATAAATTAATTTTTAAATTAGTATCTAATTAGCTATCAATTTTAAATCTAAGGTAATTGCTAGCTAAAACAATTAAATATCAATTTAAAAATAAATTTAATTTTTTTATTAATAATAATAATAATAATTATTTTAATATTATATAAAATAATATATAATTTAGTTAATATAATAACTAATTATTTTTTATTTTTAAAATTAAATTTTATTTAATGATTTATTGATATTTATCTTAATAGTTGATTTTTCTCTCTGGTCATAATATTCTTTGGATCATTATTTCTCTTATTATCCTCAGACATTATTATTATTGAATCAAAATAATGTGTAAGTTAACTTTGTTATATTAAAACTAACGGACAAATGGTTTGAAGTTTGAAAATATTCTATTTGACTCACAAATATCATAACCATTATTTAAATTTTCTCATAATACAAACCCATAGGTTTGAGTAATCACTACAACATAAACTATATTATTCATTCATAACTTGTTGAATTGAAAATTCATGCATCCATGTTTCGAGGCCACTCGTGTAAGATTAGTGTCCTAAAATATACTTAGAAGAACTTAAATAATTATACATGGAAAAGGTTGAAGAAGAATAGAAAATCTTTTTGACCTATTATTTCATGTTTTCAATGCCAGAAGGAAGAATTAATGTGTTCTTAGACCTTGGAGTTTTCATTTGCTAAATTGTACCAAGTCATTCCACGTTCCACACCATTTCCCACACAAATCCATTAAAAAATTTACAGTAAAAAAACTAAACATAGATCCTATCATTTCTGTCTGCAGTCAAAATATATAATACAGACACATTCAGTATAACAAGAAAGATCAGTGAATCAATGTCATCAAATGATCTTAATCTCTAGTGATTCAAACATACCTTTTCATGCCAAGCTATTGAAGAAGGCTATTCAGGTACGAGATTATATATTATGGATGATATGATAATGATTTAATATGTTGAAACTATTAACTTATGTGTTAGATTATATATTACGAATGATATGATAATGATTTAATATGTCGAGGTTACTAACTCGTGTGTGAAATTATATATTACGGATGGTACGATAATGATTTAATAGCGATTGGTTTGATAAAGCTAACAAACAATTGTTAAAATATACTTAAAATGACTCTGATACTATATTAAGAAGTACATTTTAAGCTCTCGTAAAATCGGTATTAAGAAGTGGACTTTAAGCTTAACTCTACTTCATAAAATGAAATGCTCTAATCTCTAGTCGATGTGGAATCTCCAACACACCCCATCATGCCAAAAGTGACAGCTCGTGCATGGGATAATATAATATGGGTGGTTCGATAACGGCCCAATAACGAGTGATCTGATAAACTCATCAAACACTATGAGGTTGAGTTAAGCTTAAAGTCAACTTCTTAATAGGGTATCAGAGTTGTCATGACAGCTCTGTTTAGTGCAGTTTTGGTTGATGTAATTGGTCTGTGGTGTGGTGGGAAAGTTAAACCTATGAGTAGTTTGAGTATTTTGTTATTTATATACGAGTTGGAATACTCCTAAAATGTTTCATTTTTAATTCATTTTATTTTTTGTTGATAAAAAAATCAGAACCATTTATATACTATCAAATATCTTAATCTCTAATCAATCAATATGAAAATCTCCAACAATACATAAATTATTAAACTTTTCTAATAAAACGTAAATTGAGAAAAATGAAAAAGAATTAGAGATAGAATAAGTAGATGTCTGCATCAGCTTAACATGCAGATGATATTTGGCACACACGTATGTAGAAGATATAAATAGTTGCAGATGAAGTTGAAAATATAATGATGCAAAAAAAATGACAGAAGGGTGTTGAGCACTATAGTGAGCCGAAAATGTAGGTTCTGTGGCAAGATGCTATATTCTCGCTCTTCTTCAACAATTGCTGACCCCACTCCCCTCCACCACCATCACTTAAATTCAAATATATAATAACATACACTTTTCCATAAATAATTTCATACAATTTTAACGGAGATCCCACATTGACTAGAGATAAATTATACATGGAGACTTTTCATTGTATATAAGTGGGGTACAAACCTCACCTCATTGAGCCGGTTTTATGAGGTTGAGTTAGACTTAAAGTCCACTTTGTAATATGGTATCAGAGCCATTTCGATTCTATCCTAACGAGTATTTGTTGGGTTTATCAGACCACCACCCATAATATGTTATTCCACGCACGAGCTTCTATCTATCACTCTCGACTTGAGACGATGTGATAGAGATCCCACATCGACTAGAGATTAGAGTCTTTCATTGTATATAAGTGGAGTACAAACTTCACCTTATTAAACTGGTTTTATGAGGTTAAGTTAAGCTTAAAATACACTTTGTAATAAATATAATTATATCTTTTAAGCAACCTAAAGAAAAAAAATTGTAGGTAGGTTTTATTTGAAAAAAATGAGGGTGAAAGTGATGTGTGAATGGAGGGATGGTTGTATAATAAAATGGGCATTATGTGTGTGAGAGAGAGATTATTAGTTTGATTGAAAGTTGGTACAGTGAGTGAGGTTGACATGAGATGAAGCCAAAAGCCATGCATGGGGATAAGAACAGAATCATGATTGGAACTCACTGTTCACATGCACATACAACCTCATAATTCTCATGTCAGTACATACATAATTGCTTCACAATTTCCACCTCAAACTTCTTAACATCTTCCACTTTCACTTTTCTCTTTCTCTTTTCCTTTCCTTCAAATGCCACCATCATCATATACAACAACAATAATAATAATAATAATATGCTAAAAAAAAATGAAACTACAAAGATTTATATAATCTAAAAATGAAATGGGGTTTTGGAGTTTTGTTTGTTATCCAAATTCAAGTGTTGACTCATTCAAGATTATTGTTTATATGTAACTAAATAGATCACATAATAGTCATCCACATGAATTTTTATACTTTGTTTCCTTTCTTAAATATCTTTCATAAAATAAGTTATTATAGATGTTTTCTAGTAGAGTTTTGACATGAAGAATCGAGTCATATACTTTCCAAAATATTTTATAATAAAAAATAAAAATATGTGTTGTATTTATTCTTTGTTTATTTTACATAATGAAAAGTTATTTTGATTGGCAATTTTATTGATAATGAGGGGTTGGTAAGTTCAATAAACACTCGATAGAATAAATTAAAATAGTTTTTATACCATATTAAGAAATGAACTTTAAGTTTAACTCAACATCATAAAGATTTATAAAGTAAGGTTTATACTTATTTATATATTATAAAATATTCTAATATCTAATTGATGGAAGACGTTAACTACAAAATTATTGTCTTCAATATTCTATATTAAATTTCCTACATTTTCTATAAAAAAAAGTCATGTATGTAAGTACTTGTAATAAACGTAATTACCTGTCACAACTTAAAGCCTCACATGTCTAGTTATCTTTGTATAATCTAATATGATATCCATGTGAATTTATAACACATAGGTTATTTATATTATTAATGGGAATTTAGTACATGCATTTGTTTTTTTATTTGAGTACACTTTTAGACATTTAATGTTGCAAGTGGAGGGGAAAAAAAAAGTTGTTAGTGTTTTTTTTTATGTGACACAGAGGTTATGTGTAACTATCCACACTAGATTAATTGCATGCCTGTGTTTTTTATTTGACTACATCAATATATCTTTGGTTGTTCTTTTTATTTGAAGTCCATTTTACATTTTTCCTTGTAATTTTCTTTTGCTTATTTAGCTTTGTATAATAAGTGAAGTAATTTATCAACAAAATGGTTAGAGTGGAAGCTCTTACATTATCTTTGTACTTTCTCTTGCTTTAGATAAATGCTTCTAGTGATGTTTCCTCAAGCCCCTCCATTGTAGTGTGCAAATTTATTTGTGCCTAACCATGAAAGAAGTTTTTAACTTTTTTTTCTATCAACAAAAAATTAATAAATTAAATTAAAAAAAATCTCAATCCTTATACTATATATATATATATAAATTAAAAGTATTTCAAACGTTATAAAATAATCACACTATAAAAAAATTATTAAATAAAAATTAATTTTAGAACCAAAATTAATTAATTATTATAGTTATTAAATTATATTATTTTAAAAATTAAAAAATTATGAGTTTCTATATTAATTTTTATTATCGATAAATAATTTCTAAATTGGTAATATAAGACTTTTGATACCAAATTTAGAATCTAAATAATTTATAGTTAAAATTTTAGTAGCTAATTAAATATCAATTTAAAAATTATTTATGAACAATAAAAATTAATTTAAAAATTAATAATTTTTTAATTTATAAAATAAATTTTAATTTAATCAATAATTAATTATATTTTATCTTTAAAATAAATTTTTTTATGTGTTATTAAAGCTATAAAGCTAAAGAAAGATGATAACATACCCCATGATTAAATTTTTTAAGGTTTTATCTATTAAAAGAAGATATAAAAATAACAAAAAAATTCTGCATTGACACTACATCAGACTGAAAACAGTTCTTCTTCTGCCTGCAGACAACTATCCTCTTACATTAGTGAACTGTCAAATCACAGACAAATTTCTGATCAAGATTTATAAATAGAATTCACAAATCAATTGTTTTATTTTCATACCATTTATAATTATTGTATTGTCTTTGATTATATATATAATTAACTTCTCTTGATAATAAAATAAAAGAACATTAAAAAAATCACTAAATAAAAATTAAATTTAGAGGTTAAAATAATTAATTATTATATAATTAAAATTAAATATTATTTTAAAAACTAAAAATATTAATATTTCTATTATTAATAAAAAATTATAAAATAATTTTTAAATTATAATAATCTGTTTTAGTTATTAATATTTAAAATTTTAAATTAGTTTCTAAAAAATTGATAAAAACTAATTTAAAATATATATAATTAATAAATAATAACTTAATTTTAAAACTATTTTTTAATTTAATCAATATAATAATTAATTATTTTTACATGTTGAAATCCTACACATATAACAATAGCATTTTCCATTTTCAATCTCTTGTAATTTTTAATTTATAGTTTCTACCATATTTATTGTCACCGAATTGGACCCAGTCGTATTAAAAAGAATAATACAAAATTATGTACTAACATTTTAAAATAGTTTTATCAATATCTTAATAACTACAACTTAGTATTGATTAATATTAATTTAAAAATTACTTAGTTAAATCTTATTTTTCCTTTCAGTTAAAAATTGATTTCAGAGTATGTAGGATTTGAAGAATGTCTCTTCATCAAATGTTAAGCAGCTTGATTTTTATTGTTGAATATCACACGTCAATTAGATATTAGAGTCTTTCATAATATATAAGTGGGTGCAAATTTCATCTTATTGAACTAGTTTTATGGAGTTTAGTTAGACTTAAAGTCCACTTCGTAACATGATATCAGAGTTATTTCGAGTCTAACTTAGTTAGTATTTGTTGTTTTTAATGGGAGAGTTGTCGATGGTTTAGAAATGGCTGCTTTGGTTCAAGTGAAGACTTGGTTTTGGATTACGTTCAAGTCTCTCTCTGGTTTGTTCTCCTTTTCCGAGTGGTGTCTCGAACCTTTGGTTTGTATGACGATGGTTTCTTGAATTATTTTTTAACTCAGTTTGTATGGGTTGAGTTAGGATTGTTTAATAATTCTAGGCGTGCGGTGTGAGTGTTGAGATGAAGTGTCTTAAGTATTTTATGTTTATATAAGGGTTAAACCACCTCTAAAGTAGTTCACATCTATTTATTTTTTATTGTCGATAAAAAAAAATATTTGGTGAGGAATCTGGATAAATATCGAAATACCTTTAAAATATTTTATTTTATTTTATTTACTGATCATTAAAAAAATGTTAAAACTCAGTAAGAAATGCATAAAAAAAATGAAGTGAAAGAAACAGGTCTCTAAAGGCCAAAGCTTTGGGAGTGCATGGTTCCCCATTCTTTAGACCCGAATTGGACAGTGAATTAAGTTATGAAAAGAGTCATTTTCTGATGTATATATTAAGGTACAAGTGTAAGGTAAAAAAGGAAGAGTAGAAACATAAGTATTGGTCTTTTAGAATGATGTTGTGGATAAGTTTCTTCGGCAAGGTTTGTCACTCAAAACTGAAGGCCTGCAATTCTGGGAAGTCATAAAAAAAAAAAAAAGTATTAAATTTATGAGAAAATTGAATAGAAGGAATCAATGACTGAGTTTACAGATAGTGGGGGTCCGGCACCCAATACACTGATTGATGCAAATTCCCAGATTTTGTAATTATTACACTCACACCAATCAAGATCACCTTCTCAATCCATACATAAATCAACTCATTTTTCATCAACAAAAATCTATCTAACCACTCAATAATATTACTTCAATTCTAATCACAGCAATCTTAAAATATATATATATATATAAAAGCATTAGTTTTTTTTATCAGGAAAAAAAAACATTAATCGGTATATTTTTTATGGTTCAACCCTTATACAAAATTACACAATAAACAATTTTTATCTATAATCGTCTATTTAACTAACAAAAACATTGATCGTACTAAAAAAACCTAAAATACTTCAAGAAACTATTATCATGCACGTTAAAGGTTCTAAACATTAATTAGAACACTACAAGAAAATCATGAAATAGAAATCAATTTTTAGAGACCAAAATAATTAGTTACAATAGAAACTAAAATAAAGATCATTTTAGAAACTAAAAAAAAATTGGTTTCTAAATTAGTTTCTATTATTGTTAAATAGTTTCTAAATTGGTATCTAATTAACAACTAAGGTTTTAACTACCAATTATTTAGTTTTTAAATTTGGTAGCAAAAATCTTGGTTACTAATTAGATACCAATTTAGAAACTATTTAACAATAATAGAAAATAATAGAAACTAATTTAGAAACCAAATTTCTTTTTAGTTTCTAAAATGGTCTCTAATTTAGTTACTATTGCAACTAATT
>Ga0123342_1009849_pt1 | contig 11209 bp, 5 predicted proteins | sample Turbeawhitnodule_FD_89960 | JGI IMG/M metagenome (GOLD analysis project Ga0123342, IMG submission 89960) | Root nodule microbial communities of legume samples collected from Mexico - Turtle bean Mexico white nodule | ecosystem: Host-associated > Plants > Roots > Nodule | place: Mexico: Nepantla... | reverse complement strand
TTCTAAATTGGTATCTAATTAACAACCAATGTTTTATCTACCAATTATTTAGTTTCTAAATTTAGTCTCTAAAACCTTGGTTGCTAATTAGAGACCAATTTAGAAACTATTTAACAATAATAGGAAATAATAGAAACTAATTTAGAAACCAATTTTTTTTTAGTTTTCAAAATGGTATCTAATTTAGTTACTATTGCAACTAATTATTTTGGTATCTAAAAATTGGTTTCTATTTCATCATTTTCTTATAGTGATATTTGGGAGAAGATCTAAAATTTATAATTTTTTCTTAATATAAGATGATTTTATGAATATGATCATTTGTAATTCCAATGATTAGTTTTCCAAATTTTTTTCCTTTCAATTTTATGCATACTATGTCTTAGGCAAATGTTGAATTTCTACTGTATTCAAATGGAATTAATTATTTCAAGAATAAGTTTTAGTAAATTTATGAAACAAACACTACAAGAAAATTATTAAATATAAATCAATTTTAGAGATAAAAAATAATTAGTTGTTATATTGAATACATTAGATACTATTTTAGAGACTAAAAAAATTATTGGTTTCTAAATTAGTTTCTATTATAGATAAATAGTTTCTAAATTGATATCTAATTAGACATCAAGGTTTTTGTTACTAAATTTAAAATCTAAATAATTGGTAGTTAAAACTTTGGTAGTTAATTAGATACAAATTTAGAAATTATTTATCAATAATAGAAACTAAGTTAAAAATCAATAATTTTTTTAGTTTTTAAAATAATATCTAATTTAATCAATATAACAACTATTTATTTTTAGTCTCTAAAATTGGTTTCTATTTAATAATTTTCTAGTTGTAAAAACAAATTTTGATTTAGTAATTTTTTTCTTTCAAATAATTGATTATTGAAACAGTTCAATTTTGTCTAAGTTGGTCTACATTTAGCAATTTTATAAGAAAATATCCATTCCTCTCACTCATAAAAAAAAGATTAAAACTATTTCAAGCATGTAAGACAGAATTAAAATTAAAATAAAAAAACAAATAAATCATGAGAAGACTAGATCGAGCAATAACTCAACTTAAGCTATATATAGTTGGACATTATTATGTGTCGAAAAAGAAAAAGTATAGAATAGAACCATTGAAAAAGACATTTTTATTTAAAACACAAGTTAGTCATACATGGTATAGATGTTGGTAACACATCACTTCTATGGAAATATGAGTGTTCTATGCTAGTCCATTCATTGTCACTTTTCTTTTTCACTAGTTCAAAGTTTCTTTTTTTTTTTTGGGCTGGTAGTCATTTTGTATAAGGGTTTAACTACTCCTCAAGTGTTTCTTTTAATGTTTAAATTTTTTTGTTGATAAAGAAAAATGAGTGTCCTAGCTTTCATAAATTTAGTCATACTAACTTTTTTTATTAGAAACTTCACTTTATTCATTTATATATATACTTTAAATTGGTTTTATATTTAATCAACATATAATCTTTAATTCACATTCTCACGTCGAAACATAACTTCTAGTACATGGAATTAGATATTTGTGAGTGATCTGATAATGGATCACACGATGATAAGTCCAACAAGCATCACTAATATTAGACTTTGATACAATATTAGAAGTGAATTATTAGGTTAAGTCATGCTTACAAAACTAGTCTTCTGGTGAAGATTATCTCACACTTAAATATTTTAAATTGACTTTATTTCTAGTGATATAGGATCTTCAATACATCTATATCAATTTGTCTCAATAACCATTTTAACTTCAAATTTTTCTTATAACTATTATTATACTTAATGATGAGTGAAATAAGTAATAATAATTTTTTCATAAAAAAATAATTATAATAACATGTATCTATAAAGAGAAAAATAAGGAGTGAATTCAAATTTTAGTTTAGTCATATTATAATAATCATCAAAATATTGAATTTTAGTATTTTAAGAAAAAATTGATCTATAATAAGATTATTTTATTTTGAAATTAAAAATTAAAATTCTCCTTTTTTTGTCTCCTCTCCTCCCAAATTACTTTCTTTGAAGAAAACAAATTTATCCTCCATTCAAAAATTAACTATTTTTAACATTTCCCTTCTTGGACAAATGGAGGAAAAGTTAGAATGCAATACGTAAAAGTGGCAAATCAGGACAGCCTGACCCGTTTTAGCCTGACCCACCACTAATCTGCCAAAAGCGTGATGGGCAAGCTTGCCCACCAAGATGATATGGGCTTAAATTTGTAACTCATCTTGTCAGATGGTAAACTAGCGAGCTCACCTGACACTTTTTTTAATAATTTTTTTTCAATTTTTTCTTTTTTTGTTATTTTTTGTTTTGGATCTATTTACTTGGTTGTATTTATTAATATTAATTTTTTTTTATAATAAAAATGTAAGAAAAAACAATAAAATTGAGTCAAACTTTAATATTTTAATAAAAAAAGGTTTAATAGGTTTAATGAAGTACATATCAACAATGCTTTAATGAATCAAATGATTTATAAAGAAATTGATGTACATAAAGTTGTATATAAAATATTCACCACCACCAATTTAAATAGCATGAGATTCCTCTTTAAAAGTGTAAAAAATAAAGAAGGGTGGGCTGGCACTAGCCTGCCCCACCCCGCCTTTGGTCCGCTGATTGGCGGGTGCGAGTCAGGTCAATGTTGTTTGACGGGTTCTAAAAGTTAACTCGCACCGCCTAAATGAGGGTGGTCTGACTCGCTTTGTCATCCCTAATAGTTTGATATATCAAGGGGATTCTTGTCAAGATAGATATTACATGACATGCTTGCAGGTTCAGAAGAGACAAAGTTCACCTTATCTAAATAATTGGTACTAAAAACACTAGTAACTAATTAAATATCAATTTAAAATTTAAAATTTATTTTAATTTCTAAAATAGTATCTAATTTACTCAATTCAAATAATTATTTTTTGTCTATAAAATTAAATTTTATTTAATGATTTTTTTTTCAGTTTTCAATACTAATGATATAGGGAAAAAAGTATATGGACATTATGAGTTTGCATTATAGATTTAATTTACATGCTAGTAAAAAAAATTACAAAATTATTTTAGTTAAAACCGCTAAAGTACTGAAATAAGGTCACTTAATTATTAAATTAATAAAATTTTCCACAAAAATAACTATTAAATATAATATAATATATATATATATATATATATATATATATGAATGAGAGAGAGGGTACAACTTTTATTTTGTAAAAAGATTATATATTTTTTAAATTAATTATTTTTGTATATATTACTTAATTACTTAACTTTTAAATTTTACCATTTTATAAGTATCAAGTATTTTATTAAAATGATTAATTAATGATTTGAAAATATCAATACTTTCACTACAAGATAAGTTGGAATTAGTTGGAAAAAAAAATAGTGAAGATGAAGTAAAGAACATTACTAACATGTTCCAAAACCATACACAATTGAGACACAAAAACAAATCTTAATTACAGTGTGGCCAAGAAACGTTAAAGTCACGTTAAAATTATAATATATATAATATGATAATGTAGCATTCTCAAAGGGACACAAAATAAACATTAAAAGTAGGTTTAGTCTACACTACAATTTTTCAAAATTTAAGAATTAAATTAAATATTGTGTAACTAGGTTGGAGCTTAACCGACATAAATAAATTATATTTTATTTGGATTAGTGGTGTCATAGCCTACACAATGTTGAAGTGCACATTTATGTTAGCTTAAGGGACTCTATCTTATTTAATGTGGATTTTTTTGTTTGGAAAAGGCGTTGTGCCAAACAAAACAAATAGTTCTTCTCCTGTGCGCGTTCAGTTTAGAGATAAAACAAATAGTTCTTCTCTTGTACACGTTCAACTTAGGGTTCTTATCCCCGTGCGCATGCTTCTGCTTGTAAGTATCTCGTACCCCTCCATTCTAGCTTGAATCGGTGAACTATTGACAAACACTATTATGTAACAGATGGAACCCCTACTATCAATGTTGGAGTGAGTTGGAATCGGTCACTGTTGGAGGTAGGTGTTCATGGTAAGGAGGCAGAGGCCTTGCCGTTTGAGGTGAAACCCTAAAGGTGATTTTCTTTTACTTGGCAATGTGTTTTGTTTTATTTAAGGAAATGTTGATCAAATGTTTGTGGTATTTATGTGGTGAATGGTGTGGAAATTTTTTTGTTATTTTCTATTTGAAGGTTTTAACCTACATTAAAAAAATATGAATGTTGTGCAATCTTTGTAGTATTTGAAGGTTTTCTTAATTGGATGGATGGTTGGTTTTAAATTGTAATAGAGACGGGATATTTTTGTCACCTCAAATGTTGAAGAATATTGGTTGAAAAATATTTGTGTTCTACCCTTCCCAATTCAAACACAAATTATGCAGTTCTACAAGATTCATTGTGTCCTTCACCTTCCCATAATGAATTAGAATATCTTGGTTTGAGTAAGAAGATTCCCCTTTTCTTTTGTGATTGGTTTGATCCAACCAATAACACTACAAGAAATTTTCCATTTACATACTGATTATTACATACGAATCTGAATTCGTATGTAAAGTGAGCATTACATACGAATATTTACATACGGATTTAATTCAGTATGTAAATAGACATTACATACGGATTTTCCGTATGTAAGAACAAAAGTAATTACATACGAATTTTTCCGTATATAAGAATAAAACTGATTACATACGGATATTTATATAGAAATTTAATTCAGTATGTAAATAGACGTTATATACGGATTTTTCCGTATATAACGTATTACATACAGAATATTTTTAATAATTGTAATAATAATATTGATATTAATATTTTTATTAATATTAATAATAATATTTATATTATTAATAATATTAATAATAATAATATTTATATTATTAATAATATTAATAATAATATTTATATTATTAATAATATTAATAATAATATTTATATTATTAATAATATTAATAATAATATTTATATTATTAATAATATTTATATTATTATTAATAATAATAAGTATAATAAAAATCATAATATGACAAAAGAACTTGTCTGGTGTAGTGGTTATAACTTCTTTGGTCATTCAAGGAATTTGACTTTGAGATAAGGATTTAATGTCTTAGTTACATACGGATTTGTGTTGTATGTAATACCAAATGTTCTTGTAGTGTAATAGAGGCACCAAAGTTCATTCAGAATATAACATTGTAGAAATTAAGATCAGTAGAAGATATATTTTCCATACGATCCCTTCATTCTTCCACAAAAATTAAGACAAGTTTATTATGTGCCTTATCCAAAGATATATTGGAAATTGTGTGGTTGGAGCGTTGAAATTACAACAAAACCCCGAGGTCATGTTGAAGTTTATAAGATACAAGATGATTTACCTTATCAACTTGATGAAATGCCTAATGTGTTACCAATTACAAGAATTGAGGAAGTAAAAGGCTTAGTTGACACATTAATTATTGAACCCATCAATGATAATGTTATTGAAACAATATGTGATGATGATGATGATGAAGATGAACCCAATGAATCAAGTCAAGATGATGAAGAACATGATGACAATGACATGGACAATTGAGACTTTGAAAACATTGATGACTAATGTATAATATATTTTTTTTATTATTTGACACTAATATGACAATGTACCCAACTTAATTGATGATGATATATATGCCTAGAACCAAAGGAAGGGATGGGTCTATTATCAAGCATAATCATGCTAAGTATGGAGTTCCCACATCTATGCATGGTCATCTTGCAATAGAACTAGGGTCCATCCCTTATTCTAGACCATCGCCCCAAACTCGTTTTCCACAATCCTTCACGCCCTCTTCCTCCACCCCGTCTTCTTCTTCGACCCTTCTTCTTCTTTGACCCCTTCTTCCTCAAACACCTTTTCATCCTTTCGTTAGGCAATGATGTAGGAGAATGTTGACCTTGATCGATCCATATTGTTGCATTTTATTCATCATTCCACCCATTCACTTCCTCAATTATCACACCATTTTAGATCTTCCTCATCTCATTGTACCTCCTGTATTATACCAATTTTGTCACCTTTGGCTCCAGTAGTCCAATCTTTGTCTACTCTGACACTACATGCCACTTGGGGTCCCCCCGTTACAGTCCACATATACTCCCTCATCAATGCACTCCTCAAATTCTAGTGCAACCCACTCAAGCATCAATGCAGGTATGCCACTACGGCCCATCACGCCTACTATGTACAATGATATCCCTAATAAAGAGATTCATTGTGATGGTAGTGCAAGGATCATCATACGACTAGTGGGTAAAGGGTAAGTTTACAATCACATTGAACTTTATTGTGAATTGTTTGTTATACTTAATGTTTAACATTTTGTTTAGCATGCTTTGTAGGTGGACACCTAATCATGATGTTATCAAGGCAATTGGGCATGCAATTAGATCACAGTTTAGGGGTCTTTACCATCACTACAATGAAACACCAGAGAAAGTTAAACTTAAATGGTTGACTGAATATAAGGTGATCTTAACATAACATTTTCAATCATTTTCATTTAAGCATTTATTAATATCATCAAAATTTATTTAAATATGTTCTTCTTTTTTATAGACTCAAGTGATTTGGACCCCTCATGATGAGTGACAAATTAGAAAAGTGTACGAGTCAAAGACAAGAAAACACCTTTGTGATATGCTTGATAAAGTGTGAAAGCGACTAAACCTAGCTGGATTGGTGAAAAGGCATGAATTTGTCTCTTAAACTTTTGGGATTCTAAAAATTTCAAAGAGAAATCAGTCCAAAATAAATTGAATAGGTCATCGACTCGAGGTAGAGCATTGCACTCTACTGACCGTAAATCACACCTCGACATTGCATTAGGCCTAGTAAGTATCTATATTTCATTACATAAGCCTAAATTCAGTAGATAATATCTAATGTTGGTAACTTTTCCATTTATTTCAAGAATGTAAATTTGGCCGAGCAACTCTGTTCCAACTTTCTCCTTTTAGCTTATCTTATTTTCTTTAGCCCAGTCATCTCCATTCTTCCCTAAAAACCTGAAATTAAAACCAAACTTGGAAATAAAATGCTTTTATTCAAATAAAGATAATAAAATATGTAAAAATGTATAAATTCATAAATTAGGAATTATTTTTTTTATATATTTTAGCAATTAATACTCAAAAGTGTCTATATTTTAATATGAAATATTACTGAAATTAGGCATTTATCAGTTATGGCACTACAAATTTGGCCACCAACATTCGCCCTAGAGAGTCTTCCTTGACCCAACCTTCGTTATTTGCTTCTTTTGGTGATTACTTACCTCATAATTAACAACTTCATCAAAATTAGCTATGATGATCGAGTGGCAACAGGGTGACACCTCAACATGCATGAGTCATGTTCACCATCACTACGCTCAAAACTTTGATGATCGACTCCTGCCTGAAGTTCATAATTTTGTATGTGAAATTACCTAATATGCATGTCTTCAATTTAATTGACTGATTCAAATTTTTATGTTTCAAGATAGTATGATTTTTGTGTAGATATTACTCCATTCATTAATCTCATATTAATACTCAATTTTTTATTTATTTATTTTCATGCATTAGCCACCTTTAGATTACAATCCATTTCTATTAAGACACTAAACCCACACTAATTATCATTTAGTGTCTCTATTTTAGTCTTTGTGTGATTTTTTTTGGAGACTAACATCACAATTTCTTATAGTGTATTCAATAATCTATTTTTTTTTTAAATCTCATATTAATTAGAAATAAGATAAATTTAAAGTATATATATAAAAATAAATAAATAAAACTGGAAACAATCTTATCTTATAAATCTATTTTCTGAAAATGAATTAAATAATAAAATTAATAAAAGAAGTATGATACTTAAAATATGTATTTAGAATCCTTCTGGCTCCATTTTTTAATGGTTTATATTCCTAAATACCTCTAAACTGAAAGCTACTTTTTTTTCAATACATTTAAAATTATGATATTTTGATGCAATATATATACTCACGCATATATAATTTAATTGAATAAAATAATATTATCGTAGTTATTTTTCGATTAAGTGTTGATAAAAATAATTTCTTCAACAAGTATTTATGCAACAAATTGTACAGTAACATATTTTTTTGTATCTATCTGTATTATTGGATAATTGCATCTTATATTTTTGTGTCCTCTCTTTCTCTGTCTATCACTTCATGAAGTAGTTGATTTGGTTAATTTTAGAAGCACATAGATAGGTAGCCATGACCTTTGGTTCCATTCTCTCTAGGTCACTTTGTCACATGGGTGAGCACAGAAGGGCAACAAGTACAGGAATTGATGGTTGGATTTGGTAGGCAACTCGTGAAATACACGTCGGTGCTCAATATATATGTCATGTTTGCATTGCGACAACCCAAAACGGAACCACCGCTGTCCTCCATTAAAACCCTAACACGCACAATCCAAGACAATCAGAGAAAACCTTTTCATCTTCACGTTATGCTCGTACAATTATGTTTCTATCTTTGTCTTTTTTCCATCTAAATAATCAGACAAATTAAATTCTCAATATTATATATGGATTGTGATGATATAGAATATATGGACAGAAACAATATCATTTTTAACAATCACATATAATTGTGAACAAATTTTTATGATAACTCAGGAAAAAGTTTGAACATGAATAACATTTTCAAAGATTTTTTTCTCTTATTTCGATTGAGTTTTAAGTTCTATTAGTTGCATTCAACTGTTAATCTAACTCTCATAAGGTTATATTATGTTGAATATTGTCATTTAAATGTATGAACAAGGTCCGCATTGTGACGGCAGATGTTGCTTATTTCAGTTTTTATCACATGATTCTTCTTCCTTTCACGATTTCGAAACAATTTGGTTTAGGTTTTTTCTTATGTGTGTTTTTCAATTGTTGTTTTTTTGGGTGGGTTCTAGTTGTAAAGGTATGAAGACCTTTTTACATTGGTTGTTGTGAGAATTTTCTGTTCTATAGACTTATACACCTCTATAGTTTTTTTCTTTTTGCAGTTCCGGTTGACTTTTTCAGGAATTAAATATGCATGTTGAAATTGTTGGAGATCCCACATCGACTAGAGATTAGAGCCTTTCATCGTATATAAGTGGGTGCAAACCTCAACCCTATGAGCCGGTTTTATGGGGTTCAGTTAGACTTAAAGTCTACTTCGTAATATGGTATCAGAGTCATTTCGATCGTGCCACCCGCTATCGGGTCACTATCGGACCACCCAAAATATATAGTTCCACGCACTATATATGATCAACAAATATTCAAAAATATTATTTCAATGATACCACGCATTAATACTGATTTAGAAGTTTTAATTCAGCCTCATTGATTATTCCCATTGGTGCTCATTCCATACAAGTCAACCTTATCATCTAATTCTCTAATCATATTAATCAACCTCTATTTTCGAGTTTGTAATTTCCAAAGACTTATTTGTTCCATTCTTTTAAGCCTCATTTGATATGTCCTCATGTCAACAATGTCAACAATTACAAACATTTAGTTTGTGTAATTTGATAGCATGAGTTTATATAACCTAATGTTTTGTATTTATTTTTCTTTTATTCTAGTTTAACTTGCTACATACTATTGGGTTTCGTACTTTACCAGTATGTTAGTACTCAAAGTGATGCAAAACATGTTATTTTATAAAAAAGAATCAGGGAATGAAGCCTCACACAAGATCTTATATATAAAACGATTTTTCTGAACCCAACCAAAAATGAATTCCACGGTCCAAACTACAACCAAACATCTAGAAGCTACAATAATGTAAAAAAGTTTATATATTCATACAAAATTAAATTCTGCGAGAGTAATAGGATAAGTAAGCCTTGAAAGGGTTTGGAGGGGAAAAATATATCCACATGAAAATCTGGATAAAAATACGATGGAAATGAGTGAAAATTGACAAAAAAAAATTCATGCGAATAGACCAAATGTTAGATAAGTGAGTAATAAGCATGGACACCAAAAAAAAATGTTGGATTATTTTTCAGTTATAATATGTATAGGCCTAAAAGATGTCACTATGAAAAAAGTTGAGGTCCATGGATAGATGAAAAAAACAACTCACACCCCTATTTTTCCTATTTCCCTTGCCCACTCCAATATTTTTTTTTTCTAATTTACCTTTTTTTTCACAGCTCAGTCTTGCCTCGTAGGATTTTGAGATCTAATTCAAATCAATTTTGGATGCTTGTGGAACATATTTTTCTGCATAATTCATCAATTTTTAGTTGGTATTTGTAAAATCAAATTCATCCTTTTAGCATGCATACGTATAAATGGCGGATAAAACAAATTGCGTAGGAATTTTATAACCCAAAAAATAGCTTTGAACAAATTACTCTTCATCTTATTATTTACTTTCTTATAATCTAATGGTTAAAGATAAATTGATCTTTAGAATTACTAAATTACTAATAAATGAATCGTTATCTTAGAATTAATTTGTTCATTCTTTTATTTATTTATTTATATAGAGATAGAGGAGGGCGGGGGGATGTTCATGAATCAGAATGGATTCGATTTTGGAAGAAAATGAATATAAATAATTTCATTTTTATTAATTTGAATTAGTTATAATTTTTCAAATTTATTTATTTTGAAATTTTCAAATAAATCATTAAAATACACAATATATATATATATATATATATATATATATTATAATTGGTATTCGTTAATTAAGTAATTATAAAATTAAAAAAATACAACTCTATCTTTGTTGATCATAATTAATAATTAAAAGATAGCATTCCTAAAGTTTAGTGTCATTGTATTTATAAATTACAAATACTCGAATAATAATTTGATTGCTTTAGTTGGGGTCAGATTTAATTAAGGAAAAAAATTAAACTAATTTGAATTGGTTTCACTCGAATTTTTCAGTTTGATTGGATTAATCATAATGAAGACTCCAAATTTTGTATTTATATTTTTATTTAATTAAGTTTCAAGTATTTTATAAATTTAGATATTTTTAATTGGATTTTTATTAAAAAAATATCCACTGTGTTAATATATTTAATTTTCTATTTTAAATTATTGGACTTTGTTTGTTTGACCCAACTTTCCTTTTCTGTTTCAGCTAGGTCTTAATCTTTTTCTTATATATACACCATGTATTTTACTCTCT
>Ga0123342_1009848_pt1 | contig 11210 bp, 5 predicted proteins | sample Turbeawhitnodule_FD_89960 | JGI IMG/M metagenome (GOLD analysis project Ga0123342, IMG submission 89960) | Root nodule microbial communities of legume samples collected from Mexico - Turtle bean Mexico white nodule | ecosystem: Host-associated > Plants > Roots > Nodule | place: Mexico: Nepantla... | reverse complement strand
TTGTTAAATTTGTAGTGCACGTGATAACATTCCCAATTTATATATGGTGAGATCTCTAATTGAGGATATAAGAAATGTAAGGTTTCATAAAGTTGAAACAGACTTGGAAGGATTTAATGGTCGGACAATTGCTGTTAAGGTAATATTTATAGTAAATGCATGTTGTTTTTAGCAAGTACTTATCTACTGAGAATTTGACACTACTATCATACTATGTTGTGTATTCAGATGCTCCAGTGATTTGTTTCTTTTCTGTTTACAACTAGGATTTTATACAATATATGTATTTGTTGTTTCATTTAAACTTGTTTCTGGTCATCGTTGAAAGGTAATACAACCATCCTCTGTATAAAAGTAACTGAACAAGAAGTTACACTATTTTTTTCTTATTTCATCTGTGCATTATCAATGTTCTTAAGAGTTTCCATACAGCTAAATTTAAGGAAATAAAAGTGAATATAACAATTTAGTCTTTGGCAGTTGCAGATTACAAGTAAAATTTAAGGAAATAAAAGTGAATGATGTGAATATAACAATTTCCCCTTATAGAAGATCACTGTTAGACATAATTGATGCCAAATACTGTATTCTACTGTAGAGCTCATAATTCTCTCCGTAATTATACAATTAAATTGAAATATGGGGAGTGGAGAAAGTTTTGCGTTGTTCCACTTCTTACACTCAATTTTTAATAATTGCTTTGAGAATTAGATGCCTATGCCATTGTTCAGTCTTTTTGAAACTTTTACTGTTTTTCCAAGGTAGATAAAAACTGGTTGGAGAAAACAGGCTATTAGTCTGATTACATGTCTATTTATGTATTTGCTGACAAATGCAACTTATAATTATCTGTCTAATGCAGATAAAAAATTTGTCTGCAATGGAAGTGAATATTGTTCGTCCATTTATTGGAAAAGCTTTACAAGCATTTTATAAGCATGATAGTCCAGAGTTAATACCAGACCCTGAGAGAGTTTCTGATAGGAGACCCCAAGTTGTCAACAATGCCCCTAGAGTAAGTATTATATACACTTGGAAATATTTCCTGTATCCATTATTCAAGTTTTGTTTATGCTTAAGATGATATAGAAATTTCTGTGAACCTTTTATTATATGAATTAAAAAATGAATATCACAAGCATTATCTTCATTCAAAGGAAATGGGGTTTTCATTTAATTAATATTTGCTTTTGCAGAGACAACTTCGAAGATAGTCATTATGTATCACCTTTTTGGCTGCATCTTTTCTAGAATCATATCATTTGACCAGCTTCAAAGGTGCATCATTTGAGAAATATTTCACCTCTGTCTTCCCAAAGTATTCTCATAATTATTTGTGAAGAATAAGAAGAAACACTTAAAAATTTATATAGTTATGCTAATGTATCTGAATTTAGTTAATTTTACTAGCAGAATTAAGTATTTAATGTCTGTCTTTTGGTTCATGTTGAGTTTGCTTCAAACTGTTGTAGCTAATAGTGACACCACACCCTTAATTGTCCACCTTTTGGCAAATGTCAGGCAATTATCAAAGCAATATTACTAAAAAATTATCATCTTAAGATCAAAGTAATTTAAATATTTTTTTACTTTACACTGAAATATTAATTTATGCATATAAAATTAATGATAATATATAAAAAATATTTGGATTTATTTATTATTTTTTATAAATGTTAAATTTATATATATTTTGTTAAACAATTTTTTATTTCAACATGCTTCTAATGTATTTATACTATAAAGTTTTAAAAACAAAAACAGTCAATTTATAAACATTAAATGTAAATGAATGTTAGCTTCAATTATTGAAATTTTACAATTTAAATTAAAATTGAAACAGTTGACTCTTATACATCTATAAGTATGTATAAAAAAATATTAAGTATTAAATTTTATATAATTTTAATTTTTATATTAAAATTAAAAAAGAATAATATTCAAAATCTTAAAAATAATTATATATAACAAATCAACAAATGGGGTAATATTTATATAATTACTTATAGTGTTTTACTGTAACCATTTATGTTAATATTTTTAAAAATATATAAAAGTTTATTTTCTATTCATAATGTGTTGATTATAATATTAAAATATTGTACGGTGGTGCACTTTATTTATAATTCTTATCTGGTTGATATTACCATAGGTCGAAGAGTGAGAAATGAAGTATATTTCAGTTTTAAGGCTACGATATTTCAAACCTAATTTACTCAATTAAAATTAAAATTTATTTAAGTTAATATTTATTTAATTATTAGATTAAAAATGTAAATAATATTCTAAATTTGATGGTATAATAAATGTACAAGATAAAATTATTGTTTTTATTATATGTACTAATAAGAAAAATAAATATGGATATTCATATTTTTTTAAAATAATAAAAATTAACTAAGTATTATAATATTAAAAATAATATAAAAAATTACAAAATAAATATTTTTCATTATTTTATGATGTTTAAAATACATAACATTTGAGATTGTTTTTTATTTATTATAGATAATTTTAAAAAGAATAAAACCAATAAAAAAATTATGTTTAATTAAATAAAATCTGTAATAAAATGTAATATTAGAAAATGGTTAAAAATAAATATTTTTTTAGTAATAGTTATATATATATATATATATTTTGTTTTCTTAAAAGAATATACTTATATTATTTTTTCACTTCAAATGTTGAGATCATATTAATAATTGATTTTATTTATATTATTATTTTATTGAATTATCAAATGCATTATTAATAATTTTTCGTATAAATAAATGCTATAATGTTATTGAGATATTATTTTTTAATGTGGATTTTCTATTGTTAGAAATTTAATAAAAAGTATTAGATAAATTTAACTTAGATGAGCTATCTATTTCTTCCAATTATATTTTCTATACAAATATCTATTATCATAGTGTGTTTGATTGTATACAATGACTAGTATTTTTATTGGATATTATATGTTTAATCTATACTGTTTTCAGAAAAAAAAAAGATAAAAATATTTTTTTTTAATTTTTTTTTAAATACTCTTATAAAAAAACTTGTTGTATAATTTAAATTTAAATTTTGAAGGAAAAGAAGGAATGACTTTGATTCCACTAGTAGGATATTTTGTTTAACCATTTTCATGTTTGATCATAAGTTTCAAAGTCTTCATCATCCACCGAGAAGAAGATAAAATTTGTCATTCTATCATCTGATTTTGACTGTACATATTTGTTTTTATTTAAACTTTCTCATGACAAATTTACAACTACAACAGGCGAAACGAAAAACTAGCTTACACGTATCATACTTCCAATTTCCAAATTCAAGGTCTGTCACACTAGCTTCGGTATTCTAAAACATGGCAGACGAAATAAATGTAAAGAGATAACCTTCTCACTTTTCATTGTCGTCTAGTTATCAAATTTTATCTATAAATAATTTCATTTTCAATTTTACAACTTTTATTAAATGTTAATTAATTATAACAATTGGGTATTCTTAGATTTTCTTTACTAAGCTTAAGTAGTAAAACATACCCTACAAAGTATCTACAGTCATCTATATCTGTGTACTTAGAAATAAGAGTACACGTAATTATCCATGTTTCATGAAATAATCTCTGTGACACTTCTGACTTATTTCTACTTTTCTTTTTCTTTCTCAATATCCCAAATGCATTTTCTTCTCGTGCACATCAATGATTCATTTACTCCTCTTACCATTTACCTTCATAACGCATACCCTTCACTTATTTATCTTGAAAACGTCTCTTCTACATTTATTTTGAAGAGTATACGTGTTGAGTGTAATAAATACAGGTCTAACAAAATATTTGTAGTGAAATTTCCATTATTAATTATCACTTATTATTGTAACTATTTGATAAGGAAACTGAGAAAACAAAATAAATTTGATTGTGAAGAAGATAAATGTACAAAACAAGGTTTGTTAAAAAATAAATATAAGATTTATATGGAAATTATTGTAAATTGGTAATCACCGCAGTGACCTACAAAACAGGGGTCGCTTTAACCGCCAGTTTCGAAACAATCTATGCACCAACAACACCGGTTTTGCTTCTTTTTTTTTTCTTTGTTTTATAACTTGCTTGCACCACTGTTAGAAACAAAACAGTAGCACAATACCATGTCATGTGCCCCTAGTTTTCAAACTTGGATATTCTCTCTCCTTATCACATACTAACTATATTAACTTTTCATCCTCACCTTCTCTTCTTCATGCACTTTTGCACTCTTAACACATCGACTATTTGGTGTCAAAGTCAAACCATGTAACTTTTTCAGGTCATTCTTGAGAATCTGTGAGAAGAGTTGTGAGTCTTGTGTTGGTGTGGAGTGAGAGAGTGGTGAGGTTTGCTTTCATAGAAGAGTTGGTTTTTCATATTTACTGGTTGTGTGGTGATGGAGACAAGTATGGTGGATAGAGAGAGGGTTGGACGTGTGAACAAGGTTGGTTATGTGAGAAGGGACATTGGCAAGAAGAAGAAACAACAACTTGCTCGCAGGGTTAGGAGGCCCGAGTTGGGTGCTTCAAACACACTTCGGCAGCTGTTTCATTCATGCACTGAAACTTTCAAAGGTCCTGACACTGTTCCTTCACCACAAGATGTTCAGAGATTGCGTCACATACTTGGTATGATGTTACTCAAAATACAACTTGTTAGGGTTGAACATGAAACTTTGTTCTATCTATTCATCTATTTTTACACATGTTCTCATGTTTTTGGGGTCTGTCTGATTTTTGCTTTTGTTTCTCTAATTACATTAAATTACAAACAAGAATAATACTGCTTCAAGTTGTTTTCTGCACTCAATTAACAGATACATTTTCTTGAGACTGGAGAATTTTATTTTATTTTATTTTATTTTGTGTTCTTGGTCTGACTTATTTAACTTTATTTTTGTTTCATTCCAACTCAAAAAATATTATACAGCTTCAGTTTTTTAGTGTCTATATAGAGATGAAGAAAACTATAACATGCATCAACTTTTTTCTATGTAGATAGTGATTGTATGAATTGTGGATTTGCAATTATTCTCTTTTAGAATTTAGGCATTGTTTCTATCACTACTTCCTGAGTGTACATTCATTTTGAGATGTTTTCTGATTGTTTAATATCTTTCAGATAACATGAAGGCAGAAGATGTTGGACTGAATAGAGATCTGCAGTTCTTCAAGCCTGGAAATATAATTGAGAACCAAAGGGTCACTTATACAACAGTGTTCAAGTGTGACAATTTCTCAGTAAGTGTTTCATTCTCATTGCTCCCTAATCGCCAACCCTCACAGCAGAAATTGCTTTTAGCTAGCTTGTGTGCTTAAAGAATGATGGTAACATTATCCTTATGTGCAGCTCTGCATCTTTTTCATACCTGAAGGAGGAATCATTCCTCTCCATAACCACCCAGGCATGACTGTTTTGAGCAAGCTTCTCATAGGACTAATGCACATCAAGTCCTATGATTGGGTTGAACCTGAGGTCTCTAAAGACAACCTGTTGGAACAACCATCTCAATGTGGGTTCTCTCTATTAATTATCATCTTTTAGTGACCATGAATTAATGGAGTGTGCAATTAGTTTTTGAAAACTGACCCTTACAGATGCTGTTTTTGCAGCAGTGAGATTGGCAAAGTTGAAAGCTGATAAGATGTACACAACATCATGCGACACTTCTGTGCTGTATCCAACCACAGGAGGCAACATCCATGAATTCTCAGCCATAACCCCATGTGCTGTTTTTGATGTCATTGGCCCTCCTTATTCCAAAAAAGATGACCGTGACTGTTCCTACTACAAAGATCACCCTTGTACTTCTTCTCCAAGTAAGTAACTCTCTCTCTCTAAACACTTCAAGAAATGACAAAACTTATATACTTCTTTCATGTTATTTTCTCATTGTAATTGGATTTCATCTTGTATTGATGACATAAAATTATAATTACATTTCAGTGTGCTTTTAATAGTTGTCCTCATGAAAATGAGTGCATTACATTAAGTACATCTATGATTTCATGAAATTATATAAACTCTTGTTTTTTGAACATTGAAAGCAATATCTCTTCTGGGAGAGTATCTTTTGCAAAGTTTGTTTTAGTTTCTTGATGTTGTTAATTAGTATGAGGTTGTGTGTTCATATTTGAGCCTGATTAATACACTTCATTGCAGTGTCTGAGCATGTAGAATTATATATACATTATTATTTTCATGTGACTGAGCATTAATGAATGGTTTAACCTGCAGAAGAAAGGATCGGTGAGGTGAAAGAGGAAAATGAGAAGGATAGTTACGCTTGGTTGGAAGAAATTGAAATGCCAGAGAACTCAGAAATGGATGGCATTGAGTACCTGGGTCCAACACCCTTCTAGTTTTACTTTATGTAGTATTCTCAAACAAACATAACCTTTTAGTAGTAACATCTCACTGTGTACTACTCCTAATGCTATGGATCCATAGCACAACAATGCAAAACTCTCGTATCACTTTCCCTTTCTGTCCATATTCAATGAATGAATATGTGTGTTAGCTTTTGTTTTGCTATTTATAACATCGTGTGGGACCTATTGTCATCTTATATAGAAAACCATGGGCTTAGGTTGTTTACCTGTTAATCGTGATTTCGTTAATTAGGTTTTTTTACTTAGTTGTTTGCAAGGTGTCCACACACACTCACAACTTTATTCACCAAGTGCTGATTATAAGGTTGACTCACTTTTTATGAAAATGAAAATTTATGTTTTTCACCACATATTTGTGGAAAATTAAAAAACAACAATCATAATATATGTTAAATGGTCTTGTCTAGGAGTCAAAGTCCTTAATTCAATTTTCTAAAGTTTCTTTTAAAAAGAATAACGTGAATTTAATATTTTGAAGTGTCTTTTGAAAAGAAAAGGTAACGGAGTTCTGGAAAATTAGTTTGGATAGATATATGCCTTTAGGTGTCGACAATAAACTTGTTTCCATGTTTTCATCTCGCAACTGATACTATTTTGACATGTGTTATGACTCTGTGAGAGCATACCTAAGGTTCCAGAATACTTAGGAGTTGTCTCAAGTAATTTTATTATTATTATTATTATTATTACTACTGTTTTTTGTTTTTTATGTTGTTTTAAAAGATCTATTTGTAAAACTTTATATATATTTTCGTTTTTTTATAATGGGTATACTTAATTCCTCTCATATCGAATCATTAATATTTTACTTGGGGTTCAACTAGTTTTTCTAGGTGTTTTCTTTATTCTCTTCATATTTATACATATATAAACATAACAGTGCAATATTATTGCACTGCAAGTATTTTCAAATTACATATTTATCACATCAGATATATTAGCAGTATTTAAACATCCAACAATTCATCCAATGATTCAAACAACAATTTTTACACATGAAAGAAGCATTTCACCTGGATATTAGCATCTCTTGATTTCAAATTTCATTTTTCTCCTAATTTGCAAAACAGAAAATTCAACTGGTACCATGTTGGCAACATTGATGTAGCTTTTGGGTTTCCAAGAATACTTTCCACTTGGAACACCAAATTTTTTAAAATAACAGGATTTGATATGACCTCTAAAACAATAAAAGCAAGTTACAAAAAGGTGTAGTGGGTGGATTTTTAAAAAGAAAAAAGCTTTTGAAAGCTTTTTGTTTTTTTAAAGGAACTTCCAATTCCAACTCTATCCATTTACACACTTTTGGGAATTAAGAAAGATTTTTCTATTGTTCTCAAGATATTCAACTTTGTTTTTAAATTTCTTGCAATCTTTACAATTTGTTTTCTAACCCTTTATAATCAATTTTTAATTTTTTTTTTTAAACAAGTAAGTCTATTTGCCTCTTCATACATTTTTTTAAAAGCATAAGAACTTCATCATACTTTGTTTGAATATGAGAACTAGAACTAGTTACCTTGTTTTCTTGAGACTCTACATCAATCATAAAACATGTGTTGATATCTTTATTCTTGTAGCTACTGTCTAAGATGTTGTGTGCCGATTCTTTAATGCTTTCTTGATCTTCTAAGGTTTTTGACATTTCTTTTTCATTCTTAGACTTTGAAAACTTATTCAAGATTGAGTACACAAGCTATGAAGTATTTTTCTCTAGCATTGTGTTGCACTTTGCTATTTTGAAATCTAATGGCATGGATCATTCATCACAACATAACATATCCTCTATCAACTAATTCTAAGAATATTTGCATTTTTATTTTTTAAAAAGGATAATTTCTACCACAAATTAGTGAAGGCATGTTCATACCAAAACCTTCCTCAAAACTTGATTATACAAAACCATTAAAAAAAATAGGATCTTTGTTTTGAGAAAATTTCAAAAATCATATTTGAGGTCAATTGTTAGGAAAAGAGAATGATTTTATTAAACCAAGAGGTGGGGAGGGGGACAAGGTGAATTGATTTTCAAATCTCTTTCTAAAAATCTTACTTTCTTGGAATTTCTTTTAAAACTTCTTTAAGATATAAAATTTGAATGCAATTATAAGTGGAAGCAAGATTGATTGCTTGTAGCACAAATATAAAGAGAAAGGAAAATAAAAATTGCACAAGAATTTTTATACTGGTTCAAAGTAATAAGATCTTACATTTAGTCTCATTAATTCAACCTCAGAATTGTTAGTTTCACTAACTTTTAAAGTTAATACAAACAAGAATCAACTCTTAAACAACTTTAAGAGGATATAAACCACTATCAACTCTAAAACAACTTTAAGAGGATATCAACCACTATCAACTCTCAAACAACTTTAAGAGGATATCAATCACTAACAACTCTTGATCACAAACAGGATATATTAAGGGTGACAATATGGGGCGGACCATGTGGGTCGACCCACAACCTGCTACGAAAACGTGGGGCTGATTCACAATTTTGGGTCACTGACTCGCTTAGGCTCGCCTCACATACTTGCAACCTGTGCGAGCCAAAGACGGGGCATGCCAACCCATAAGCCTGAATAATAATAAATAGGATGATTCTTTTTACACCCCCTCAAATTTCTTCATGCACCCCATCAACTCCAAAAATCAAATTCCAAAAGTCAAAATAATTATTCTAGATTTTGGAAGGTAAAATAGTTGTTTTGAAAATGTTTGTTTAGAATATTTTTTTCTCTCTTCTAAATTTTGAAATTGATGAGGTGCAGGAAGAAACACCCTAATAAAATATACAAAAATTGTCTCCTCCAACTTTTGTTTTCTATATGTATTACAAGTAAATTAATATTTTTGAATAAAATTTTAATTTTTTATACAAACTGGCTTGTAGGTCCGCAAGCAATCCCTTTTGCGGGGTGGACCAATTAATTGAGCTCGCATTTACTTAGACGGGGTGGACCAATTAATTAAGCTCACATTTACTTAAGTGGGATGGGCCAACCGGATCCGCATTTTGTGGGCCAATGCGGGGTGGGTCAACCCGCATTTTCATCCTTAAGATATATGCCTCTAAACTCTTGACCAACCTTAAAAGGATTTCCCAACCTTATAAACTCGTGTTCACCAAGAATAACAACGTTGGAAACATTTCCATCAAAAACAACAATTACAAAACAATACTGGAACAGTCCAACATAAACAATAAGAAAGATTTTACCAATCTTAATTCACAACAGAAGCATATACATGATTCAACAACACAATTTTTTTATTATCAAATCTTGAAAGCCCAAATAAATGAAAGAAACTCTTTAAACACTAGTGCAAAATACATATATTAATTACATCAAGCTATTTAATTGGTTAAATGAAAACCGATGTAAAGCATAACGCGGTGGCATATTTGCAATTTCTGGTATAGATATTACATTGGTTGTATGGCCTTAAGCAAGCTCCAAGGCAATGATATGAAAGGTTAAGTTGTTTTATTCTATCTCATCAATATGAAATAGGGAAGATTGATAAAACTCTTTTCATTACGAAATTTGATTCTGTTGTAATCTTAGTTCAAATATATGTTGATGACATTATATATTGGGATCTTCTAATGAAAAATTGTGTGAAGATTTTGTAAAAGCTATGCAGGGAGAATTTGAGATGTCTATGATGGGGGAGCTTTCCTTCTTTCTTGGGTTGCAAATCAAACAATCGAAAGAAGGCATCTTTGTGTGTCAATCCAAGTATTGTAATGACATATTCAAAAGGTTTGAAATGGAGAGCTGTAAAGCTGCAACAACTCCTATGTCAACAAATTGTTACTTAAGTGCGGATGAAGTTGGACCAGTTTCTTATTTGTGATTGTTTGATAAAGGTTCATTCTTAATCAATCTTTGCGAAAATCTTTGATAAACAATTCACTCTCCCTCTTGTTTAAGCTATCAATTCTTACAAAAATTGTTTGATTTTATGTTATGTGAACATGTATAAATATTATATTTTGATAGTTTAAAAGTTAAATATTGTTTTTTATGTTGGAAAAGTTCTTGAATGGTATGGATTTTTAAATGTTATGTGATTGATGATATGTATTATATACAAGGTTGTCAAACTCGCGAGTCTACGTAGACTTGTGGGAGCTCCGTAGACTCGACTCGCAGACTCGACTCGTAAACTCGTAAGAGTCTACTTTCCTATTAAAAAAAATTAATAAAAAAATTAATAGTTTTTTAGAGCATTTTTACTTTTATTAGAAGATGCAGTTCTATTGACCTCACTTGAATTTGATCCACACCCTCCCAGACCTTCCTTAAAAAATATACTGCTCCTCCAAATTCAACTTCTGCCCAAAAAAAAACTAATGTGCAGCAAGCCCACTTCATTCTGCAGCAGCCCAATAAAAAAAATAGAACCCTAATCCCTTCCCTACCCTAATTTCACACCACCCATCTCAAGCAGCAATCTGCGACCACCGCGACGCCACCACCTGCAACCCGCGACCACCGTGACGCCACCACCTGCAACCCGCGACCATCGCACGCTCCGCTCGATTACCGCCGCACTCCACAGAAGAACACGAAGAAGACGCAGTCCATACGCAAACACAAACGACACTGTTTTGGGTTTAAAAAAAACCCTTTGGACTCGCCAACTCGGACTAGAGTCGCGAGTCCACTGCGATTTCACCGAGTCCGCGCCGAGTCCACCGAGTTTACCCCAAAAACGAGTTTACTACCGAGTTAACTCGGTAAGGCAAAGTGGGCACGTAAACTCGGACGAGTCAACGAGTTGACTCGCGA
>Ga0123342_1009847_pt1 | contig 11210 bp, 9 predicted proteins | sample Turbeawhitnodule_FD_89960 | JGI IMG/M metagenome (GOLD analysis project Ga0123342, IMG submission 89960) | Root nodule microbial communities of legume samples collected from Mexico - Turtle bean Mexico white nodule | ecosystem: Host-associated > Plants > Roots > Nodule | place: Mexico: Nepantla... | reverse complement strand
TCGGGTACAGAAAGGCACCAAGTTTGAGCTGTGGTCGCGCGCCACTCATGTCAGTCTCCTCGATCAGGGAGACGATAGCCTAACAGCAGCAATCTTTATCTATAGACATAGTATTCTATTTCGGTCGACGATGCGGGATTTTTGCAGCCGGCAATGTGGCGTTTCGAATGATGACGTTCTGCCGCCACGCCAATCGGGGACGTCTGGTCGATAGCAAGGTCGCCGCTTGCCAGCCTCACGAAAGAATTTCTTTCCGTAAAATCAATCAGATATTTCTGGACTTGAGCGGTCAGCCAGCCAACCGTTGATGTGAAAAGGTCGGGACGCACGTCCCTCCACCGTCATCCCGGGAGGCAGTATGCCGTTCGAAACAGATGTTGATGACGCGCTCTTGGCAAAAGCGACCGAGCTGCGCAGGACGTTTCATCTCGATGCCATCGAGAGAGACAAACAGGGCGGCAGGCCCGTCGAACAGATCAGGCTCCTGAAGGAAAGTGGCCTTCCCTCCGCGCAGATCGCCAGGGAATATGGCGGCCAAGGTGCGTCATGGTTGACGATCCTGCGCATCGTCAGGGAGTTTGCCAAGACCGATGGATCGCTCGCCCATCTCTTCGGCTATCACCATCTGCCGCTCAATCTCATTCTGTTTCGCGGCTCTGTTGCCCAGAAGGAAAAATGGCTAACGGGCTCGGCGGCCGGCAACTGGATCTGGAGCAATTCCGGAAACGCCATGTCGAAGACGTCGGCGGGTGAGAAGACGCCGACCGGCTGGCTCATCAACGGCAGCCGCCCGTTTTCCTCTGGTTCCCATATCGCCGATTATATCCAGATTTCCTGGGAGAATGCCGATGGCGCTCGGCTGACCGCCGCCGTCCCCGCCGACCGGGAAGGCATTGTCATCGAGAACGACTGGGACGGCATCGGCCAAAGGCAGACCGGAAGCGGTACGGTACGCTTCGTCAACCTTCAGGTTCACGACGATGAACTGATCAGTTCGCCCGACGTATCCTTGACGCCCTATTCGTCGCTGACATCGCTTCTTCAGCAGAGCGTTCTGCTCAATGTCTTCGTCGGCAGCGCTCAAGGAATATTGGAGGAAGGTCGCTCCCATACGACGGCGAACTCGCGGCCGTGGATATATTCCGGCGTCGAACGCCACGTTGATGATCCCTGGATCAAGCGCCAGTACGGCGACCTCTATATCCGCACGCTTGCAGCAACGGAGCTCGCGGACAAGGCGGCCCGCAGCCTCGGCGCGGCTTACGCCCAAGGGCCTTCGCTAAGCGCCGCGGATCGTGGCGCAGCCGCGATCGATATCGCCACCGCCAACGTCTACGCCGGCGAGGTCGGCCTTGCTGTCTCCAGCGAAGTCTTCGAGGTCATGGGCGCGCGCTCGGCGACCAATGCCAACGGCTTCGATCGCTTCTGGCGCAACGTGAGGACCCATACGCTTCACAATCCTGCCGAGTACAAGAAGCGCAGCGTCGGCTCCTGGCTGCTGACTGGTGAATTTCCCGTGCCGGCCATGTATCGCTGAAAGGAACTGCAATGGCGAGACGCAAGGACAAGATCAAGCTCGGCGCTTTTCTGCTCTTCACCGGCCACCATGTCGCCGCATGGCGTCATCCGGACGCATCTGTGGGCACCGAGTTCGAAAATTACCTGGAACTGGCCAGGCTTGCCGAGGCGGCGAAATTCGATGCGATTTTTTTCGCAGATGGCGTTGCCGCACGCATCAAGGATGTCGAAGCGGCGAGTCGTAAGGCTCATAGCGGCGTCTATCCATTCGAGCCGATCACTCTGCTCTCTGCGCTTTCATCGGTCACTCGCAATATTGGCCTGATCGCCACCGCCTCCACCAGTTATTCCGATCCCTACAATCTCGCCCGCCAATTTGCCTCGCTCGATCGGCTGAGCGGCGGCCGGGCCGGTTGGAACCTGGTTACGTCCTCCGACCCCGACGCCGCCTACAATTTCGGCCACGAGACGCAGATCCTCCATGCTGACCGCTATGATCGGGCGGAGGAATTTGCCGATGTGGTGCTCGGCCTCTGGGACAGCTGGGAGGACGACGCCTTCCTGCGCGACCGCCAAAGCGGCCGATATTTCGACCCGGCGAAGCTCCATCGCCTCAATCACAGCGGCAGGCACTTCAAGGTGCGCGGGCCGCTCAACATTCCGCGCTCGCCGCAGGGCCGGCCGGTTGTCGTGCAGGCCGGAGCCTCCGAACCCGGCAAGGAGCTTGCCGCCCGCACGGCCGAGGCCATCTTCGCTGCCCAAATCACCCTGGAGGAGGCCACCAGCTTCTATGCCGACGTCAAGGGAAGGCTCGCGAAATATGGCCGATCGACTGAGGATCTGAAGATCCTGCCCGGCATTTTCCCGGTCGTCGGCCGCACGCAATCTGAGGCGCAGGAAAAATTTGAATCCCTTCAGGAACTCATTCAGCCCGAGGTCGGCCTGAACCTGATTTCACAACTGTCCGGTATCGACCTCCGCGACTATCCGCTGGATGGGCCGGTGCCCGAAAATCCGCCTTCGACAAATGCCGGCAAGAGCAGGCAGGCGCTGGTTCTGGATCTCGCCCACCGCGAGAACCTTTCGATCCGTCAGCTCTATCTGCGCATCGCCGGGGCGCGTGGCCACTGGCAGGTCGTCGGCACGCCAACCGAGATCGCCGACGCCCTGGAAGAGCGCTTCGAGAACTATGGCGCAGACGGTTTCAATATCATGGCGCCGATCATGCCGGGCGGGCTTGTGGACTTCATCGAACTTGTCGTGCCGGAACTGCGCCGACGCGGTCTCTTCCGCCACGAATACGAGGGCGCGACGCTTCGCGAGAATCTCGGCCTCAAGCGCCCCGAGAAACGTCTTGCCGCCAACGGCAGCGCGGTCGCGGCCGAATAGGAGAACAGCAATGAGCCGCGACACGCTTTTTCTCATCGCACCCGGATTTTCGGATCCCAAGCACCCTGGCCAGACCTTCGTCTGCCCCCACTGCAATGCGATTGAAGGGTTGCTTTCGAGCTTTCCCGATCTTGCTGCCAGGATCGACGTGGAGAGAGTACCCTTCCCCCGCCCGCGCGCACGCGTGATCGATACAGTCGGCGAGGAGAATCAGTCCTTGCCTGTGCTGGTGCTGGCCGCCAACGCGCCGCCGGATGCTGCCGACTGGAAAGGCAAGCGTTTTGTCACCAAGACCGGTCGCATTCTTGAGCTGCTTGCCGAGCGACACGGCTTTCCACGACTTCACGACTGATGGAGGAGAGACGATGACTGTAAAACCCTCGGGCTTCGAACCCGCGCTGTTGCCTCCCGTCCTCTTCGAGCCGGACCAGACCGATCCCCACCTCGCCAAGGCAGTCGAACTCAGGAACATCTTCGCGGTCGACGCCGTCGAGCGGGATCAACAGGGCGGCCGTCCGACAGAGCAAATCCGGCTCCTCAAGGAAAGCGGTCTCGTCAATCTACTGATTCCCAGAGAGCTCGGCGGCGAGGGTCAGCCCTACTCCACGGCGCTGCGCATCGTACGCGAGTTCGCCAAGGTCGATGGCTCACTCGGCCATCTCTTCGGATATCATTTCAGTCCGATCCAGAACGCGCTGACGAGCGGAAGCGATGAACGATCAGCCTCGATCCTTCGGCAATCGGCCGAAGGGCGTTGGTTCTGGGGTAACACCACGAACAGCTTTTCCAAAAGCCTCTTCGGCAAGAAGGTCGAAGGTGGCGTCTTGTTGAACGGCTATCGGCCGTTCGCCTCCGGCTCGCATGTTGCCGACTATCTGATGGTCGCATGGGAAGATGAGGAGACGAACGCTCGCAGCTTTGCCTACATTCCCGCCAACCGTGCTGGCATCACCATCGCTGACGACTGGGACGGCATCGGCCAGCGCCAGACCGGCAGTGGTCGCGTCTTCTACAAGGACGTGACGGTGAAGGATGCGGAGATCCTGCCGGAACGACCGAAGGATCCGGGCGCCCTTCTCATACCCCAGCAACAGCAGAGCGTTCTTCTCAACGTCTTCATCGGCAGCGCCCAGGGCGCTCTCATTGCCGCACGAGACTACACGGTGACGAAGTCCCGCCCGTGGATCTATTCTAGTGTCGAACGCCATGTGGACGATCCCTGGATCAAGCGGCAATACGGCGAACTCTGGACGAAGGTCCAAGCAGCCACCGCGCTCGCCGATCGGGCAGCGGTCGCCATCGACACTGCCTATGCAAAGGGCTCGGCACTCACGGCAGAGGAGCGCGGCGCCACGGCCATTGCCGTGGCCTCAGCCAACGTGCTGGCAGGCAAAGTGGCACTCGACGTCACCAGCGAGATATTCGAGGTCATGGGCGCCCGCTCTGCCGTACGGCCTTACGGTTTTGACCGCTTCTGGCGCAACGTCCGCATCCATACGCTCCATAATCCCGCTGAGTACAAGACCCGCAACGTCGGTTCATGGTTCCTGACCGGCGACTATCCCGAACCGGGGGTCTTCCAATGAGCGGCCGGGAACTTCATCTCAACATCAATATACTCCACTCCGGCTTTTCGCCCGCCGCGTGGCGAATGGAAGGCAGCGATCCTCGCGCCTCCTTTGACATCAACCACTACATCAAGGTTGCTAAGATCGCCGAACGGGGCACTTTCGACGCCGTCTTCCTCGCCGATCAGGCGGCGATCTCGGACCGGATCGATTTCCGACCGCTCACGTCGCTGGAGCCGACTATCGTTCTCGCGCTGGTCGCGGCCAATACCGAACGAATAGGCCTGATCGGCACCGCCTCAACGACCTACAACGAGCCGTACAACATCGCCCGGCGCTTTGCGACGCTCGACCATGCCAGTGGCGGGCGCGCGGGCTGGAACATCGTCACCAGCGCGGACCTGGCGCAAAGCAGAAACTTTGGTCTTCAAAAGCCTGTGGCCCACGCAAGCCGCTATGAGCGCGCCAGCGAATTTGCAGCGGTGGTCAAGGCGCTCTGGGACAGCTGGGAGGAAGAGGCCTTCATCGGCGACACCACGACCGGCCGCTTCGTCGATACTGGCCGCGTCCACCCGATCGCCCACAGCGGCAAGCATTTTGCGGTGCATGGGCCGCACAATATTCCGCGCCCGCCACAGGGCCACCCGGTTCTCGTGCAGGCTGGTGGCTCCGACGACGGGCGCGAACTCGCCGCCGAACATGCCGAAGCAGTCTTCTCCGCTTCGCAATCCTTCGAGGAATCCCTGGGCTATGCTAGAGATTTGCGCCGTCGCGCCGCCCGTCATGGCCGCCCGGATGACAGCATTCTTGTACTCGCAGGCCTCGCCACCATCATCGGCAGCACCGAAGCAGAGGCGAAGCGCCGGCAGGAGGAACTGCGCGATCTGATTCCCCTTGAGTACAGCCTTGCGCGGCTGGCCGGCGTGTTGCAGGTCGATCAGAAAAGGCTCGAACTCGACGCTCCCTTGCCCCACGACATACCGCTGCCAGCAGACGGCGGGCACACATTCTTCCGCGCGACATTGGCGCTCGCGCGACGGGAGGGATTGACCGTTCGGGGGCTGATCCGTGCGCTCAACGGCGGCACCGGGCATCGCACGATTGTCGGCACGCCTGATAAGATCGCCGACGACATCGAGACATGGTTCTGTGCCGGTGCGGCGGACGGCTTCAACCTAATGCCGGACGTGTTGCCGCATGGACTTGATGTCTTCGTCGAGGAAGTGGTTCCGCTCCTGCGTCGTCGCGGCTTGTTCAGGCACGAATACACCGGTCGGACACTGCGCGACCACCTCGGCCTCGCGCGGCCGCAGAATCCCTACGTTGCCGCAGCAGAATGACGGCCAAAAAAGGACATCTCATGGCGCCATCCCTTGCGACAAAGGCAAACGACGCCGATCGACTGGCGGCACTCGCCGCCGAGCGCTATCGCGAGTCGCAACACCTCGGCGAACAATGGAACGAGACCATTGAAACACTCCTCTCTCACCGCAGCGTGCGCAGCTACTTGCCGAAGCCGGTTCCACATGCCGCTGTCGAACTTGCGGTTGCCGCAGCGCAGTCGGCACCGAGTTCGTCTAATCTGCAAGCATGGAGCGTCGTAGCCGTTGAAGACCCAGAACGGCAAAACCGGCTGAATGCCGTTGCCGGCAACCAGCGTCAAATCGCCCAGGCGCCTCTCCTGCTCGTCTGGCTCGCTGACCTTGCGCGACCCCGTGCGATCGCCGCAGAGGGTGGCTCTGCGGCAGAGGGTCTCGACTATATCGAGAGCTTTTTGCTTGGCGTGATTGATGCTGCGCTTGCAGCGCAGAACGCCGTCGCGGCCTTTGAATCACTGGGGTTTGGAACCTGCTACATCGGTGCGATACGAAACGATCCGGAGACGGTGGCGCGAGAACTCGCCTTGCCGGAAGGGGTTTTCCCGGTTTTCGGTTTGACCGTCGGTTTTCCCGATCCAGCGCAGCCCGCCGGGGTGAAGCCGCGTCTACCGCAGTCGACAGTCTTGCATCGCGAACAATACGCAAACGAGGCGCGTGCACGCGATCTTGCCACTTACAACAAGGTGCTGAGAAGCTTCCAGGCGGAGCAAGCCATGCCATCGATCGACTGGACAGACCAGGTCCGAAACCGCATCGGTACAGTCGAGGCGCTGAAGGGCAGGCACGTGCTTGCGGCACTAGCGCGCCGACTCGGTTTCCAGCTCAAATAAAGCTGGCGGAGCTCCAATGACGGACTCACTCGGCGGCAATCAAGTCCGCCGCCGGACGAATGCGCCGCGCGATGATCTCGTCCATCGTGTGCAGAGCACGGGCTTCGGCCAGCAGCCACTCTCGAAACAGATCGACGCGTATCAGCCGCGCCGTGTGCGCGGTCGTGGCGAAAAAATAGGAGGAGCTGACCGGCTGGGGCACACCGAAGGGGCTGACCAACCGTCCGGATCGAATCTCAGCTTCCGCAAGCCTGATCTTGCCGAGTCCCAATCCCTGTCCGGCCAGGGCAGCATCAAGTACCAGAGAGGACTGGTTGAGCCGGAACCCGCCTTGCGATGGACGATAAGAAAGTCCGGCGGCACGCAACCATCCGCTCCAGTCCGGGCAGGATTGATCATGCTCGGCTCCCTCTTCATGCAACAGCGGCACGCCTTCGATTGCCTGAGCTGCGTCCCATAGCGCATGGGCATCGGCAAATTCCGGGCTGCAGACCGGCAGCACGGCTTCGGAGAAGAGGTGGTCGACGATGAGTCCCGGATATGGACCGCTTCCGTAGCGGATAACGCAATCGGCATCGCCGGCATCGAGGTTCGCCAACTGCGTCGAAGCGTCGACGAGAACCTGCAGCCCGGGAGCCGCTCGCCGCAGCGCATCGAGACGCGGGATCAGCCACTTGCTGGCAAAGGCCGGAGCCACCGAGACGCGGATCGGCTGTTCATGGTCGCACTGTACGAACTGAGCCATGGCCGCCAGCACAGCGTCAAAGGCGCCCGTCAATCCTGGAACCAGCGCCGACCCAGCTGGCGTCAGCTGGAGCTGGCCGCGGATGCGATTAAAAAGAGGCTGACCGAGATAGTACTCCAACAGGCGGATCTGCTGCCCGACAGCTGCGGAAGTGACATGCAATTCCTCGGCAGCGCGCACGAAGTTCAGGTGCCGCGCCGTCGCGACGAAGGCCCGCAACGATGTCAGCGGAGGAAGCCGCGCAAGCGTGGGCTGGAGCGCCCTTCTGGTGGGGTTTGCAAGTGTGCTCATGAAGCGATTGCACCACAATCATCCCCTTCAAGACGAGAACCTGTGTTTCCTGTAGCCTGGTTCAAAGAACATTTTCTTGCGTCGCAGGCGGTTATCGGAGACGCAAAAACTCAATTTTGTAAATTGTCTATATTTTTAGTAGAATAATGCGGGTAGTATCCCAACGGCACCGCTGTCGGTGCGAAGTTTTCCTTTCCCCAACGAGGAGAAAAACATTCTTCCGGTTTGCATCCGGGCGGACCGATGATGCGCGCGACGACGCTGCACGCTGGGCGTCTCTCGCAACTCAGGGGATATTGATGGACATTCGCAGACGCCAACTCAACAAACTGCTTGCCGTGACAAGCCTTACGGCTCTCGTGCCGCTCAGGGCATTCGCCGAGACGACGGCTGCAACGACGGGTGGCACTCTGAACTTTATCGTCGAGCCCGAGCCGCCCACAGTTCTCACACTGGCCCACACAGCAGGCGGCACGCAGAAAATCAGCCCAAAGATCACCGAAGGCCTGCTGACCTACGATTTCGATCTGACACCAAAACCGCAGCTCGCGACGGAATGGTCAGTAAGCGAAGACGGCTTGAGCTACACGTTCAAGCTGCGTCAGAATGTGAAATGGCACGACGGCAAGCCATTTACATCCGATGACGTCGCCTATTCGATCGAGCTTTTGAAACAGGTACACCCGCGCGGGCGGGGCACATTCGCCAACGTAACCAAGGTCGACACGCCGGATCCGTCGACCGCCGTGATCAGGCTTTCAAAGCCTGCGCCTTACCTTCTGAGCGCGCTCTATGCCGCGGAGTCGCCGATCGTACCGAAGCACATTTATGATGGCGTCAAGATTGCCGACGTCCCAACCAACCCGAACGGCGGCGCGCCGATCGGCACCGGACCTTTCGTCTTCAAGGAATGGGTACGCGGCTCCCACATTATCCTGGAACGCAATCCGGACTACTGGGACGCCGGAAAGCCCTATCTCGACCGAGTCGTCGTGCGCTTCGTGCCGGATGGCGCGGCCCGCGCGGCCGGCTTCGAGACCGGCGAATTCGACATTGGCGGCGACAATCCAATCCCCCTGAGCGACCTCGAACGCGTCAAAGCGCTGCCAAACATCGGCATCGATTCGCGCGGCTACGAGACGAAGGGAGATCAGACCCAGCTGATCTTCAATCTCGACAACGAATACCTGAAAAATGTTGCTGTCCGTCGGGCAATTGCTCATGCGATCGACCTCAATGTCGTCCTCAACACCGTGTGGTACGGCTACGGTCATGTCTCGCCGAGCCCGATCAGCACCTTCCTTCCGCGCTATCTGGATGCCTCGATCAAGCCCTACGCCTTCGATCTGAAGGCGGCCGAACAGCTGCTTGACGAAGCCGGCTACACGCGTGGCGCCGACGGGGTCCGTTTCAATCTGCGCCTCACGCACAATTCCTACAATGAAGGCTTCAAGCGGGTCGCCGAATATCTGAAGCAGAACCTGACGCGCATCGGCATTACCGCGACGATCGATTCCTATGATTTCTCGACTTACATCAAGAAGGTCTACACTGACCGCGCTTTCGACGTGACGGCGGAATACCTTGGCAATCAGTTCGATCCGACACTCGGCGTGCAGCGCATTTACTGGTCGAAAAACTTCAAACTTGGCCTGCCGTTCTCGAACGCCAGCCACTACGCCAACCCCGAGGTCGACAAGCTGCTGGAAGCGGCTTCCGTCGAGATCGACGACGAGAAGCGCAAGCAGCAGTTCTATGCCTTCCAGAAAATCATTGCCGATGAGGTGCCGGTGGTGAACCTGATTGCGTTGGAGAACGTCACCGTCTTCAACAAGCGCGTGAAAAATCACACGATCGGGGCCGAGGGCGTGCAGTCCAATTTCGCGGAGGTCTATATCAAGGACGGCGAAGGCTGACCGGGGCGGCGGCCTTCACAAGAAAGGGGTGCGTCGGCGATGCGCCCCTTTCTGCTTCAAGAACAAGTCTGGCGATGCGGATCGGCGTAAATTTCGCAAGGATGCGATCGGCGAGCGCGATTGCCTGCGCGCGCTGCTCGGTAATCGAACTCGATTCCCATGCGACGCCACGCAGCGGATGCCCTATGGCGCTGAGATTGCGATGAACACGACCTTCCTCATTGATGAGGTCCCCCTCAGATGTCGCATCGATACCATAGCCCGTGCTGTGGGGCCGGACCTCGCCATTTGCAAGCAGGCTCTTGACGAAGGGATCTGCAATCTGCCGCCAATCGTGTAACTGATGACCGCGGCAGTCGATGACACCATCAAACCTCGCGTTCTCGATGCCGGTTCTTGTCCCCAGTTGGGCGACGATTTGGTCTCCCTCGACGGCAAAGCCAAGCAGACGAGCGCGACCGTACGCCAGACGGTCTTCGGCGATCACGGTCTCGATCGTCGTATGGCTCTCCGGCGCCGATCGGTGCGCCGTAACATCCCAGAAGGCCCGTAGATGCCTGGTAAAGCGCAATCGCTCACGATCACTCGCGCCCTGCCACAGGGACAGGATATGGGGTCGGATCGCGAGCGGTAGGCCCTGCCAGTCGGCACCGGCTGCCGATATGGCACGCCGTTCCGCCTTCACGCGCGACAGCAGTTCTCGAGCAGTTGCGGGCAACGGGCCATCGGCGAGAAAATCGCGCGCTGCATCGACAGTCCTACGGCCTTCCACGAATTGACCTCGGCGCGATATCACCCGATAGCGGCCGCGATAACCCCTCGCCTCCATGCTGGCAACGGCGTCGACCATCGACAGGCTGGAACCGATAAGGAGAATCTCTTCGCAGCCAGTCAGGCGCTCTAGGGCATCTCCATCCCACGGATTGGCGGCAAAGCGTGCATGACGGGCAAGGGCACTCTCAGCGGCCGGGAGCCGCGGCTGGAAGACGCCAAGTGCCAGGACCGCTTCATCGGCTTCGACGGTCGTACCGTCAGCCGTTGCGATACGGATCCGGTGCGGTGTTGCAACCAGTGCGGATGCCGATGCCTTGATATGCCGAAGCGAAGAACCGAGCCGTGCGGTGGCAGCGGCGCGGGCAAGCTCGTCGCCGACATAAGTTCCGTAGAGATGACGCGGCGGGCTGCTTGAGCCCACCTCGGCAGGAGGCACCCAGCCGTTGGCCGGACCGTTCTCGACAAGCCAGCGCGACAGATGGCCGGGGTCTTCGGGATAGAGGGAGAAGATTTCAGCCGGCCCGTTGACGAGATGGACAGGGTCGGTCGTGCCGTAGGCGACGCCCCGGCCGAGCTCCCCTCGCCGCTCGACGATCGTGATCGCCAGGGGCACTTCGGTTCGCTCCAACAATTTCAGCGCAATCAGCGCCCCGGCAAAACCGCCGCCGACGATGGCAACCGAATGGTGCGGAATACGATCAATGCGCAATGAACCTCCTCCCCGATCGTGACGATAGGGCTTGGTGTATCGTGGGGTGAAATCGGCCTGCTGACGCAAGCCGGGAAACCGTCGCTACGCG
>Ga0123342_1009846_pt1 | contig 11212 bp, 8 predicted proteins | sample Turbeawhitnodule_FD_89960 | JGI IMG/M metagenome (GOLD analysis project Ga0123342, IMG submission 89960) | Root nodule microbial communities of legume samples collected from Mexico - Turtle bean Mexico white nodule | ecosystem: Host-associated > Plants > Roots > Nodule | place: Mexico: Nepantla... | reverse complement strand
TCAGTTAGCCAAAACAGCAAGCAAAACTGTAATACCAGGAAAAACAATCGGTTGTTTCTTCGAAACAATCGGTTGTTTATACCAGCAAACAACAAACAAACTGAAATTAAAGAGTTAGGGATAAAAAGATTGTACACAGCTGTTTATACTGGTTCACTCCAACCCAGAGCTACATCCAGTCTTCTCAGAAACCCTGAGGAAATCCACTAAGCAACCACACCTTGATCACTTACAACAAAAACCAAGAGAATGACAATTTGTGCCACATAACGCCAATAGTAGTGATCATGATGGAGTAAAGTTTAGGTGTCCGTGCATTAATTGTTAGAATAGGAGGAGATTGAATGTTAACAAAATTAGGGAGCACCTTTTATGTGATGCGTGTTAGAATATCTAGCCTTAAACGAGAGGGGGGGGGGGGGGAATTGTTTAAGAGGGATTTTTGAAAATTTTTTCAGGTTTAATGAAATTCTTTGTATAAATCCAAAACTAGAATTAAGTTAGCCAAGAACTTAAGCAGTTATACAACAATACACAGAAAACAATCGGTTGTTTATATCAGTTAAGCTTAAAACAAAATTTAAATGAGTTTAGAGTAAGAGAGAAATACACAAACAGTTTATACTGGTTCACTCTTAAGCAAAGAGCTACATCCAGTCCCCAAAATACCACTGGGTAATCCACTAAGCAATCAAACCAGATTACAAAACACAAACCACCAAAGTTGACCTTGAACCCTTCAAGAAACACATTACCTTTGGAAAATCACACCAAGAGTATTGATCTTGAACACATCAAGGAGACACTATACTCCTTGGCAACACAACACCAGAAATACAGTAGGTTTAGAAAGGATTACACCTGATCACAGTACAATCTGAATTGAATACAATTGCAATCCTATTCCACTCTATTTTGAAAATCCAAAGCTTGATGTGAATCTTGAAATCTTAGAATCAAATCTATCAGACTGAATTTCTCAAAGCTGTTTCTTACTTGTTTGAAAACATAAACAAACCATTTATATTTTCCAAAGATTGGTCAAAGCATTTAATGAAGGAACGTATTCAGTTAGAAAACATTTGAAATAGATTCACCATTCAAAACAGAATTCTGTTAGGATTTTCAAAGAAACAATCGGTTGAAACCACGAAACAACTGATTGTTTTGGCTTGACAGTTAAGTCAACCAAACCAAAACAGTTTTCAACCTTTTCAAAGCTCCTAAGATGCAAACAATCGGTTGATTCGACAAAACAACATGTTTTTCACTTAGTTGGAAAAACACTTGATTTCAAGAAAGGTTTTAAATCACTTAGATTTAATAAAGGAGTGGATCACACTTTATTCTTCCCAGATCCCACCCAAACACAGCAGCAACACCAGCCTTTCATCAAACACCTTGGATTTGGATTCTTCAAAGCACATGATCACTCTTGATCAACAATCTCCCTCTATTTGATGAAGATAAATCCCTAGTTGCTTGTGTTGATCTTGGTTGAATATGAAGCAGCACCTGCAAAACAACAAAGCTATGCAATGTAGAGTCTTGTTTCAATGAATTTCATTTCACAATCTCCATTGTTAACATGATCTCTTAGGAAGTGATGACGAATCTCAATGTGCTTTGTTCTTGAGTGCTGAATCTGATTTTTCGTGAGATTGATACCACTTGTATTGTCACAAAGCAAAGGGACCTTGCTAATTTTCAAACCAAAATCTGCTAGCTGCTGTTTAAGCTAAAGAATTTGTGCACAACAACTCCCAGCAGCACTGTATTCAGCTTCTGCAGTGGAAAGAGCTACACAAGCTTGTTTCTTACTATGCCAAGAAATGAGACTTGATCCAAAAAGATGACAAGTGCCGCTTGTGCTTTTTTCGGTCTAGCTTACACCCTACAAAATCATAATATGAATATCCAATTAAGTGTATAAGAGAGTGAGAAGGATACCATATACCAACATTGGTTGTTCCTTTGAGATATTTGAGGATTCTTTTTGCAACCTTGAGATGAGATTCCTTTGGATTTGCTTGATATCTTGCACAAAGACATACGACAAACATGATATCCAGTCTACTTGCTTTGAGATAAAGTAAGGAACCAATTAATCCTCTGTATTTTGTTTGATATAACCCTTTTCCAGCAACATCAGCATCCATGTTACAGCTTAAAGGCATAGCTGTGCTAGCTTCTTTGCAACTTTCCATTTCAAATTTCTTTGCAATACTTTGATTGACATAGGAAAATTTCATCTTTGGATTGCTTGACCTGCAGTCCAAGAAAGAATGAAAGCTCCCCCATCATGGACATTACAAACTCACCTTGCATTGCAGCTACAAATTCCTCACATAAACTATCTTTGGTAGCACAAAAAATGATGTCATCAACATAGATTTGGACCAAAATGATTTCAGAATTTGCCTTCTTGATGAATTTTTTTTTGTTAATCATCACTCTCTCATAGCCATTAGATAAAAGAAAGTTACTAAGCCTCTCATACCACTGCCTTGGAGCTTGCTTAAGCCCATACAATGCCTTTTTCAACTTATAAACATGCTTGGGATGTTGATGATCTTCAAAGCCTAGTGGTTGCTCAACATAGACTTCTTCATTGATAATTCCATTGAGAAAAGCACTCTTAACATCCATTTGAAATAGTTTGAATCCACTCATACAAGCAAAAGCTAGCAGCAGCCTTGCAGCTTCTAATCTTGCAACAGGAGAAAAGGTTTCACCATAATCAATGCCTTCTTCTTGATTGTAACCTTTGGCAACTAGCCTTGCCTTGTTTCTAGTAATCACACCAGCCTCATCTAACTTATTTCTGAAGACCCATTTAGATCCTATGATGTTCATCTCATATGACTTGGGAACAAGAAACCACACATCATTCCTAGTAAACTGATTCAGCTCTTCATGCATTGCATCTACGCATTTCTCATCTTTAAGAGCTTCTTCAATTGACTTTGGTTCAACTTGAGAGACAAAATTTGTATGCCTGCAAAAGTTTGAGACATAACTACGTGTAGAAACACCCTCCTTTATCTGCCCAATGATGTTTTCCACTGATAGATCCCTTGGAATTCTCCATTGTTTGGGCAACACATCCTGCTGTAGAATTTCAACCGCTTGTTTCGACGAATCAATCGATTGTTTTTCCGGATAGGAGTCCAACTTCTACATAATGATGTTCTGTTCATCCTCTTTTGTGCTTTTCTTCGAGGATTTCATATCTTTGTGATCAACTTCATCAAACACCACATGAAAAAATTCTTCTACAATCATGAGCCTCTTGGTGTAGACCCTATAAGCATGACTATTTGAGGAATAGCCAATAAAAATGTCATTGTCAGCTTTTTCATCAAACTTTCCCAGATTATCTTTCCCATTATTCAAAACAAAACAGCTGCATCCAAACACTTTTAGGTGACTAATGTTTGGCTTCCTTCCATTGAAGAGTTCATAAGGAGTTTTCTTCAAGATTGACCCTATTAGTACTCTATTCATCACATAGCAAGAGGTACTAATAGCATCAGCCCAAAAATATTTAGGTAGGGAAGATTCACTTAGCATGGCTCTTGCTAACTCTTCAAGAGATCTGTTCTTTCTTTCCATTGCACCATTCTGTTGAGGAGTTCTTGGTGCAGAAAAATTATGCACGATCCTTGTCTTCTCGTAAAATTTGTTGAATTTCTCATTTTGAAATTCCCCTCCATGATCACTCCTTATTGAACCAATGATGATGTATTTTGTGTTTTGTAAACTTCTAGCAAGCTTTTTGAAGGCAGAGAAAGCATCACTTTTTGATTCCAAGAAGAGTGTCCATGTGTACCTAGAAAAATCATCAACAATAACAAGAGCATAATAGTTGCCACCAAGACTCATGGGTCTTGAAGGGCTAAACAAATCCATGTGAAACAGCTCAAGGGGTTTTGAAGATGAAACAACATTTTTAAGTTTGAAGGAATTTTTAATTTGTTTCCCCTTTTGACATGCTTCACATATGTGGTCATTCTCAAACTTAAGTTTGAGCAACCCAATCACAAGATCTTTTGAAATCAATTTGTTCAAATGATTCTTGTGAATGTGAGCTATTCTTCTATGCCATAACCAAGATTCATCATGTTTAGAAAGAAGACAACCAACGGAACAAGGAGAAGAGATATCTAAGAGATAAACATTGTTGATTCTTTTACCAATCAACATTACTTCCTTTGAATTGGGAAGGAAAATTTCACAAGAGTTTGGCTTGAAGATGATTGGATAACCCTTGTAACACAGTTGGCTAATGCTAAGCAGGTTGTATTTTAGTCCTTCCACATACAAGATATCATGAATAAGCAAGATACTCTTGTCTCCTATAGAGCCTCTTCCAAGAATCCTTCCTTTGTTGTTGTCTCCGTATGTCACATGCCCTTCTTGATTGAAGATGATGTTCACAAACATAGATTTATCTCCAGTCATGTGTTTGGAACAGCCATTGTCCAGGTCCACAACTGCATGTTTTCCATCAATTTTCCCTACAAAAGGAAAATTCAAGTGCAAAGATTTGGCCCCCTTACAAATGTGGGTCCTTTTGATTTACATTCATCATTGGGAACTTCAGAAATTTTGGGAATCCATCTCATAATACATTTAGGAAAAAAATATTTCCTAATTTTATAGAACCTAACTGAGTGGCCTCTCTTCATGCAGTAAAAACATGTAACAACCGGTTGTTTCGATCTTTCAATCGGTTGTTTGTCTGACACTTTTAAAAAAGAGTTTGAAAACTTGTTTTGTGGATTAGAACCCAATCCTGTTTTCCAAAAACATAATTTTGAGATGTAAAGACATTCTCAAAGTTGAATATACCCTTTGAAAGCTTATCCACAGTTTTTACAAGGTAGTGAACCTTCTTTTCTAGAGATTCACAATTTTCACAAACAAGAGAGTCACACTTGCAAGAAGAGTTTTTGTAAAGCATTTCAAGATTTTCAAAATCAGTTTTCGAATTTTTCAATTCTTCTTCAAGTATCTTGACTCTGTTTTCAAGCCATTTGTTCATTCCTTTCAATCGGTTGTTCAAGAGAGCCAATCAGTTAACTTCTTCATGAGTTTCTTTAAAAAGCTTGAAGCAATTGACTATAGTTTTCAGCATTTAAAGACGTACAATAACTTACACTGTTTTCACTGCTTGAATCATCTTCCTTTTTAACCATCAAACATAGATTGGCTTTTTCATCTTTACTTGAAGAGGAGCTAGATGAATCATTAATGCAAGCTTTTCTTGATTTTCCTTTCTTCTCATGTTTCTTGAAGTTCTTCTTTTCTTTGTTTATACATTCAACTTTAGTATGTCCCTGCTCACCACATCCAAAGTATGCATATTTGTTAGTGTTAACCTTAGTAGAGTTTTTGTTATCATACCTTTTGGATGAGTCACTTTTGCTGATTCTTTTCTTTAAGAATTTTCTGAGTTTCTTAAACAGCAGGCTAAGCATTTTCTCTTCATTCTCATTTGTCCCTTCATGAATGACTTCTAGAGTGTCCCACATTTTTTTATCTGATTCACATTGTGAAATCTTAAAAAATTCATTAGAGTTCACAGCAGAAGTTATGATATTCTTGGCAATGCAATCAAACTTGACCTTTTTATTTTCTTCATCAGTCCATTGGGACCAAGGTTTTTCAGTAGAAGATTCATCCTTTTCAAATTTAGGAATAAAGGGCCCATTTTCAGTTGCATCCCAAATTCCTTTATCAATAGATTCAACAAAGATTTTCATTCCAACTTTCCAAAACTTATAATTCAAACCACAAAACAAATGTGGTCTGTTAATTGGAGCACCCTCAAAACTTAGTTTTTCAGGCAGAGAAAAAAGGTGTTAGGATCAAACTTGAATATTTTTCAAGTACCAAACTCTGATACCAATTGTTAGAATATATGGCCTTAAACGAGAAGGGGGTGAATTGTTTGAGAGGGGTTTTTGAAAACAAATTCAGGTTTAACGAAATTCTTTGTATAAATCCAGAACAAGAATCAAGTTAGCCAAGAACTTAAGCAGTTATACAACAATACACAGAAAAACAATTGGTTGTTTCTTTGAAACAATCGGTTGTTTATATCAGTTAAGCATAAAATAGAATTTAAATGAGTTCAGAGTAAGAGAGAAATACACAAACAGTTTATACTGCTTCACTCTTAAGCCAAGAGCTACATCCAGTCCCCAGAATACCACTGGATAATCCACTAAGCAATCAAACCAGATTACAAAACACAAACCACCAAAGTTGACCTTGACGCCTTCAAGAAACACACTACCTTTGGCAAACCACACCAAGAGTATTGATCTTAAACACCTCAAGAACATACAATACTCTTTGGCAACACAACACTAGAAATACAGTAGCTTTAGAAAGGATTACACCTGATCACAATACAATCTGAATTGAATATAATTGCAATCCTATTCCACTCTCTTTTGAAAATCCAAAGCTTGATGTGAATCTTGAAATCTTAGAAACAAATCTGTCAAACTGAATTTCTCAAAGCTGTTTCTTACTTGTTTGAAAACATAAACAAACCATTTATATTTTCCAAAGATTGGTCAAAGCATTTAATGAAGGAACGTATTCAGTTAGAAAACATTTAAAATAGATTCACCATTCAAAACATAATTCTCTTAGGATTTTCAAAGAAACAATCGGTTGAAATCACGAAACAACCGATTGTTTTGGCTTGACAGTTAAGTCAACCAAACCAAAACAGTTTTAAACCTTTTCAAAACTCCTAAGAGCAAAACAACCGGTTGATTCGACAAAACAACATGTTTTTTTCACTTAGTTTGAAAAACACTTGATTTCAATAAAGGTTTTAAATCACATTAGTTTTAGATTAAACAAAGGAGTGGATCACACTTTATTCTACCCAGATCCCACCCAAACACAGCAGCAACACCAGCCTTTCATCAAACACCTTGGATTTGGATTCTTCAAAGCACATGATCACTTTTGATCAACAATGGGTTTCTACGATCTTATACATAGGATGAAGATGAGAGGAAATGTGATGGCATGTTCCGACATCCATCTAATTCTATCCAATGGAAGAAATTTGATGACGAGTTTCCAGAATTTGGTAAAGAGTCAAGAAATATCCAACTTGGTTTAGCTACAGACGAAGAAATATCCGACTTGGTAACATAAGTAGAAATAAGAGTTCATGGCGTGTTTTACTAATTATTTATGACTTACCTCCTGGATTGTGCATGAAGCGAAAATACATGATGTTGTCTATGATGATATTCAGTCTAAGACAACCAGGAAATGACATAGATGTTTATCTAAGTCCCCTAATTGAAGATTTAAAGTTAATGTGGGATCAGAGTGTTGAAGTATTTGACGAATTTGGTAATGAAACTTTTAAGATGCATGCCATGTTATTTTGCACCATCGATGACTTTTCGGCATATGGTAACTTATCAATGTACACTACAAAAAATCGTGTATAATGTGGCGGTTATTTTCGTATAAATTGGTGTTTATCACCGCCACAATATACACATGTGGCGATTTCCCAAACTGCCATAGAACTGGCCGCCACAAATTTTAATGTGACGGTTTTATGCTACCCGCCGCAACACCTGCCACTTTAACATTATCACAATTTAATTCATTGAAAAAGATTTTAGTGCTATTACATAGGGTATAATGTGGCGTTTTTAACTGTCAGTATTATAATAAAATTGTAAAAATAATACGTCGGTTTCAACTGACGTAATTTTAATTTTAAATTAATGAAATTTAACCACCATTTTTTTATAAATTTTTTTATAATCTGGTTTGCACAATTAAACTAAACATAATATATTTTCATAATAAAAAAATAAAATACTAATAAAATGAAATAATGTATAAAGTTATAAGCATCCATTTATTGCAATTTAAATTAAAACACACGTAATATTATTCAAAAGTTTATACATAATTGAAAATTAAAACACAAATAATTATTCAAAAATTTGATACATAACTTAAAATTGAAACATACATAATTTTTCAAAAGTTGGTACATAATTTAATATTAAAATACACATTGTTCATCCTTAATCAGTTTTGCTTCCAACAGTTGATCTTATTACTTGATTAGGTGATGGAGCACCACTTCGGGTGTCGGATGCCTGAAATAAATAATTTGAAGTTAATGATTTTGAATGTTTATAATTATAAAATAGAAGATAAAATTATAATTATAAAAGACATTATAATCAATCATGAAACAATAAAAAGCATACGGAATAACAAATCAAATTCATAATAGGGAAGTAATAAATAACCAAAAGAAACAAAATAAAAAAATATGCTTAACAACTTCAAGAAAAAAATGATATAATCAGAACAGTCAAAAGAAAAACTAACACTGAATCTCATTCATTTATTTACTTTTGTTAAGTTTCATACCTTCAGAAAATAGCCATTACCATATTTCCGTTGCAGTAAGTCATTTGCAAATCCTATATAATATTTAATACACTTTTCACCATGCATTTTAAAATTGTACAACAAAGAATTAAACTACTTAAAAAATTATTATTGGGGAGCAATAAATATTGTTCTCTTATTTATATTAATTAATTACAGACAAGAACAAGAAATAATTCATACCTCTTGTCTGTAATCCAACCCTGATCATGAAAGGTAAAAGTATTTACTTATATTTACTGAAAATATATAATATAATTCGTAATAATTTAATTACCATACCTTGACAAAATTAACTATATAAAGACAATCAATAAAACGAAAATATCTAATAGAATATCTTCAACAATGTCAACCCATATTTTATTTTTGTATAATTGTCTATCGAAGTATCGAAGTATGATTCAATGAGCACATCCAAAGCCTGAATGAATAATCAAATTATTTAGAGTAGTGTAAGATACCAACTACTAAGACTGCATGCCTGAATGAATAATTAAATTATTTAGAATAGTGTAAGATACCAACTACTAAGACTGCATGACGTTCAATTATTTTCTTAATGAAATAGCATACCCATAAATTGATACCATGATGAAACTTGATTATGCTAATTTGTACTCCTTAGCTTCCAGAAAGACAGGTTGCTGACTTTTCACAACTCCAATAAAATCACAAGGAATTACGCGCCCAAGTAAGAAGTGCAAAATTTCTCAATAAATAGCATAGATCCTAAATATTCACATTTTTCATATGGTTACAAAAGCATTAAATCAAAAGAAGCAAAGTAAGTAATCTAGGGTTGATTGCTTAGTGGATTCCCCAGTGATTTTTGGGAAGACTAGATGTAGCTCTTGGTTAAGAGTGAACCAGTATAAACCTGTGTGTACAATCTCTCTATCCCTTGAACTCTTTAAATTCAGTTTATATTTGTGAACTGGTATAAACAACCGATTGTTTCTACGAAACAACCGATTGTTTTTCTAGTGCTGTGCTAAATTGCTTTGTGTTTTTGGCAAACTGATTTCTTAATCAAGTTTTCTCGAAGTAAATTCATTCTAGACTTAAAAGTTTGTGAATACCCTCTTTAAACCATTCATCCTCCCTCTAGTTTAAAGCCATACATTCTAACAAATTGGAGTATAAATGTTCAGTTTTACGCTTCTAGCATTAACACTTACAAGATCAGTTTGTGAAATCAAGTTTTCTCCACGATTTCTTAAGGCTTTGGATATTTTTCCAAGAGTCAAGTAGGACTTGCTGTGTACTTTGATTTGATTTGTACTAAGCATGATCAATCCTATTTCTTTCTGCATTTATAATTCTGTAAGTACTGGTGTTCACAGAGTCAGAGGGTGTTCTGATCTGTGGTGTGCCAAAGGAAGTGTGTGTTCTTATGGGGATCATGATCACTCTTGGTGGTTGTGGGTTTGTAATATGGTTTTTGATTACTTAGTGGATACCCAATGGTTTCTAGGAACTGGATGTAGCTCTTGGTGCAAGAGTGAACAAGTATAAAATTGTTTGTGTGATTCTTTCTCTCCCTAAACTCTTTTATATCTGTTTTAGTTGTTTTTATTCACTGCTTGTAAAAACAACCGGTCAAATTTCTAGTATTCAACTAAAACTGTTTTATAACTTGTGTTCTCTCATTCCTTTGACTATTATTCTTCTTTGACTTTCTTCATACCTTCAAACTTTTCGAAAAAACGTTTAAAAACAATTCATCCCCTTCTTGTTTAAGGCCTTCAATATTAGAATGGATGGCTTTAAACTAGAGGGGGGGGGGTGAATTGTTTAAAGAGGGTTTTCGCAAACTTTTAAGTCAAGAATGAAACTATCTCAAGAAACAATTGATAAGGAATCCAGTTTGCCAAAACAGCAAGCAAAAATAACAGTACCAGAAAAACAATCGGTTGTTTTTCACAGAAACAATCGGTTGTTTATACCAACAAACAAAAACAAAACTGAATTAAAAGAGATTAAGGATAGAGAGATTGCACACAGATGTTTATACTGGTTCACTCTAAACCCATAGCTACATCCAGTCTTCTCAGAAACCACTGAGGAAATCCACTAAGCAACCACAGCTTGATCACTTACACCACAACCAAGAAAGTGACCTTGATCCCCTCAAGACACACACTTCTCTTGGCCAACACACCAACACCAAGATTTATGATCTTGATTCCATCAAGAACCACAACAAATCTCAGCAAACACACAAACGGGACTTGTTCAACAGAGTACAAGGATTACACTTGTTACAGAAGATAATCTGAAATCAATACAAGCAGAATCCTATTCCACACACTTTGATCAATCACAAACTCTAAGAAATCTTAGCTCTTTGAAAAACTCAAAATCTGTATTCAAAAACTTGTTACTCAAATCTGTTTTTCTGAATTTATTCAAAGATGTTGTTTGTTATCAAATCTTAACAAACTCTAAAATTGCATTTAAAGATTGGTCAAAGCATTTAAAGACTGGAGCGTAAACAATTAAAACATTTAAAGCTCAGTCAAAGATAAAACAATTTTTCTGTTATGGTACCAAAACAAACAATCGGTTGTTTCCTCGAATCAATCGGTTGTTTTGGTTTTAACAGTTTAACCATTTGAAAAATAGTTTTCAATCTTTTCTAAAAACATCTAAGTATAAACAATCGGTTGTTTCGACAAAACAATCGGTTGTTTCTAACTTAGTTTGAAAAACATTTTTCTTTCAAAAAGATTGAGAATGCCTATGC
>Ga0123342_1009845_pt1 | contig 11212 bp, 6 predicted proteins | sample Turbeawhitnodule_FD_89960 | JGI IMG/M metagenome (GOLD analysis project Ga0123342, IMG submission 89960) | Root nodule microbial communities of legume samples collected from Mexico - Turtle bean Mexico white nodule | ecosystem: Host-associated > Plants > Roots > Nodule | place: Mexico: Nepantla... | reverse complement strand
TAATGGTTATTATAAATGTCATATTATACCGTATTAAGTGGCGTTTAAAACTGTCGTTATTTACATTGAAATTGGTTTACCAGTTTTAAAATTACGACATTTATGACTAACGTCAATTGCACGTTTAAAACCGCCACTTTATACAATGCATAATATGGCGTCTGCTACAACGGTTCTCAATTGACCGCCACATTAAACTTTGTGACGGCAAGAATTCTGGCGGTACGCGGTACCGCCACAGACGTATAATGCGGCGGTTAAAAACACTAGTTTTTGCGAAAATAACCGCCGCATTATACACATTTTTTTATAGTGATTGCTGTAAAAGTTGTTTATAAAATTGTGAAGATTGCTGCAGATATGGCTCATGAATATCATAATTGTAAATTTGTTTAGCTAATTTCTCTTCCATTTTGGATTTGAAAACAGGGATATGTAACAGACACCAATACTTATTAGACATCTCAAGGCAAACTTTTTTTTTTTAAATTGAAAAGAAAACCAAGTAAACTCTCAGGAGAGAGAGGTGAGTCACAAGTGGACAAACTTAGAAACCAAGTCTTTCCTAACCAGAGTCTTCTCTGAATTGCTTTCAATATTAAAAAATCAAAGAGTAGCAACTGAAGTGTCTACCCTAAATGCAAGATCCTATAAAAAAAACTAATGCAAATGCTACACTTAATGCTTAAAAAAAATATATGCTCATCAAATACCCCCACACTTATCCTTTTGCACTCCCGGGCAAAACACTCTAAGGTTTTTTTTTTTAAAAAAAAAGAGCAGTGCAAATAACAAATAGCAAATTCTAAGAATGCATAATGACAAACATGATATAATTTCAAGAAATCAAGGAATCAAGAAAAATGTAAATGGAAATTCCTATATTTTAATATACAAGCAGGTTATTGAAATCGAAGGTTGAATCAAAATTGACAAAACTTCACTGAATACTCTCCTACTTTCATCAATATATTTAATAAGAAATTTTAGCCAGGTTTCCTTTGAAACTCTTTTTTCAACATATCCAACTGCATTACAGATCCTGAGAGGTTCATGGAGTAAATCACCAATTTTATTATGGATAGTGAGTACGCAAATATGATACATTCATACATGAATAGACTGATAAATCTCTTACGTTGTTGTTCCAAAAGGATGATGAAACTATGCCATTAGATACATTCTGAATTACAAGCACATGGTTTGTTATTTGTGACACTAATTCTGATCCTGTCATACCACATGTTTTGAATTCATTAACTTTAAGGTTTATAATTTAGAATTTTAGAATTTAAGCTTTAAGATTTAAGATTTATGGTTTATAAGGACGAACATTATAAACAGTTGGATGAAGCTTCAATAGAAAATAGAAAATAAGCTTTGGAATTTTTTTACAACATAACTCCACATGCTTCTTGATGTCTTGACCTCATCAACTTTAGGGGTAGATCTCTAAATTATAACTAGGAGGGGTAGTTCTTGGGAGAGGTGATTGAATTTCACTAGCTTTTTTTGTGTACGTTTTCATGGATGTTTGGATGGAACACATGTATTTGTTGATAGTTTTAGGCATTCGATAGTGTAGCTAAAGTTTAGATATTGGATTTTAGCTACCTCCCCTTGGAAATTCATTGTATCCAAATGTTGTATCTCTTCTGCTAAATGTGATTGTTTGAATTTAAGGAGGGTGAAATGTGTCTTTTCCATTTTATGGCATTCGATGATACAAAATTTCTTGAGATGAAATTTGACAAAGACATTTTCATCACGCCCCTCGATGGAGAAGCCAGTGAAAGACATTCTGACACGCCCCTCGGTGGCAAAGACTGTTAAATCAACATCTTCCTCGTAGATAGCAGTTAAGCTTTTTAAACCGAGAATAAAAGATTGGAGGTTTTTTATATTAGTGGAACAAGAATTTGACAAACTTAGCAAGCTCTTCAGTTTTTTGCAATTACTAATGTCAATCTTCATCAGAGAAGGAGGGTCATTCCATGACTGGGTAGCAGATAAGCATTCCCATTGATCATTATTGATATAATATTTGATGCAGATGTTGATATAATAGCAGCAGTGTGAGGCCATTCTGATACTATTAAATATTGAATATTCATGAAACTGATGACTAGTATTACTATTGACGGTTAACTGAACCATTAATGTTATTCACAATCATTAGGTAAAATATAGAAATTGAGAAACTTGCATAAAAAAATATATAAATTAAAAATATAAAAATAACCATTGAAATTTATAAAATATCTAACCGAACATTATATTTACTCAAATTAAAATAAGTAGCTGAAAAAAAAGTCATAATTTTTTTTAATAATAACAAAATCGCCATCTATAACTTATTTACAATTCAAATTTTAAATAAAGATAAATCTCATAACTCTAACCACACTACTTCCTCAATTTTAAAATAGTAGTATTTTAACCTTGTCACTCATGATAAAGAAAATGCTCAATTAATACAAAATCAGATAAAAATAATTTCAAAATTTCAATTATTTTTGTTTCTCTCTTCAATTCAAGCAGTATTTTATTGATTTCTTATAATTATAAGAAGGGTATGTAGAAAGAAAATATTGAAGTTCTCAAATCTAATTATGGAGAAAGAATAAAGACTAAGCGTATCATAATTGGAATCAACACAATCAATCATAAAGCAACGTATTCTATTCTGGGATGACATGAATTGGGACAATGATTGAAGACCAATTTAAGCCCAGATTTACAGACTAAAATCCCCTTGCACACCATCTTTAATTTTGGTAAATATGTTACTACTAAAGTGGTCAACTTAGGGAGTGTAATTTTGATACCATCATCATAACTCTCTGCAAATATCTGTTCCATTGAATGGCAGTCTGATACAGATAGACACTCCAGGTTTTGAAGTTGTGGCACTAAGCTTGGTGTCAGCAACGTCTTTATTCCACGACAATGGTAGATATCAAAGTGTTTGAGATTAGAAAAGATGCCTCTGGGGGACGGAGGTGGTATTAAATTCGCAATATCTTCCTTGCAGATAGCAGTTAAACTTTCCAAATTACAAAGACTCAAATATTGAAGGCTTTCGATATTAGCGCATAAGGAACAAGACAAACAGAATAAGCTCTCTAGGTTAGTGCATCTAGTAACAGAAATTTCCGTCAAATGCTTAGGACAATTTGACGACAGAGGAGCACAAAAGCATTCCCATTGATCATTGTCTTCTACAGATAATATTGCTAGGTCTCTCGGGAGGGCATATGAGAATTCTTTGCAATCTCCAATGTTTATAGTTCGGCACTCAAATTCAATAGGAGTTTCTTCGAAGGTAAAATACTTTTTGTCATTCCAATCCTGATAATGGATAAGATAAGTTTGAGGTCCATAACCGCTGTCCAGGGTTTCTCGCACATAACGGTTGAGGTTATCCCCATCCACAAACCTTCCTGAAAAACATTCAAGCATAGTCATCCCCTTTACATCCTCTACACTTATACTTGAACTACCCCAGACATTCAGGTATTGAATATTGGTCAAACTAGGGAGAAAACTTCCTGGTACCAACTTCAAATTGTCATTCATCGACAGATCTAGCCATTCCAACTTCATTAGATTTTCCAAACCTTCAGGTGCTGCTTGGATGAAACAATATGAAATCTGCAATCTTAATAATGACTGTAGCTCCCCCAATGGAGGTATATATTCCAATTTTGAACATTCTTTGAGGGTTAAAGAAGTGAGAGACCTCAAGTTAGACAGCGAATGAGGCAAACATGTTAACTCTTCATTTTGTGATAAATCAAGTGTTGTTAGAGCATTCATGTGTGTGAAAAAACACTCTGGAATACGTTTAATCAAATTTTCAAATAAAAACAAGGTGGACAAGCGTGGACAATTAGGAGAAGTGCCCTCTGGAATTTCTTGTATCATGTTTTTAGGCAGAGAAACTGCTTCCAAATCAATTGTCCATTCCCGTATGTGAGTTATCTTTTCCATAGCTTTATTACATTTTACCATCATGTTAATGCCACTCTCCTTCAAGATATTCCACGCCATTTTCCTCACCAGACCATTCATTTTTACTCTCCTCGCGAAAACAAAACTACCCGACAATAAAGAATGGTTTATGAGTTTATTCACCATGACATACCCCTCATCAAATATTTCCTTCAAACTACTCTTTCCATTCAACAATCCCCTGTCAGCAAGCTTCATAATCAAATTATCAATTTCGAAATCATTAGCTAACAATGCACAATACAAGAAACATTTTTGCACGTCCTTTTCATTTAAATTATCATAGCTGCGTCTTAGTACACTTAAAACTTCTTCCTGCATCTCCACTTCCATTTCCAATGTGTCAAATCTATTCAGCGCATGTCTCCACCAATACAAGTCAAATTTTCCTTTCATGATTCGAGCAATCACACTGATTCCAAGTGGTAAACCATCACATTCCCTTACAACAGATCTTGCAATATTTTCCACTTCAGGATGAAGTGTTGAAGGTGTCCCAAGGTGTCCGTGTTTTAGTAAAAACAACTCCCAAGCTTCGTCAAAATCACGGAAAGGGCTCACAGTTATCATATTAATTGACTCACAATCCATCTGTTCAAACACATTTTTCAAACGACTTGTGATGATCAATTTAATACCCTTTATTCCAAGAGGAATTCCCACCTTTTCTAGATCAATATATTTCCAAACATCATCCAAAATAACTACTATCTTTTCTCTTTTTTCTAACTCTGATGCCAAAATCATTGCTCTTCTTCTCTCATCATCTCCCGAAAGTCTTACCTTTATTATTTCTGCAATGTGCTGTTGCAATTTGAAAATGGTGAAATTATGGGAAACAGTGACCCATAAGACATCCTTGAAAGTTTTGTTTCTTTTTATCTCACTATGCATGTAAGTTGCTAGGAATGTTTTTCCCACTCCCCCAGTTCCACATATGCCAATCATCAAAACTCTATCATCTTCCAGAAGCTTCTGAATCTTCCTAACATTTTTCCCAAATTTGCTACCAACAAATTCATTTGACAACACCGAAGGCTTCTTTACCTCATGCTCTTCCACTTTTTTAGTTAACCATTGTATTTTGTTAAATTCTTCTGATATTTCAGGCAAATATATTTCTTCTTCTACAACAGAGAAACACTCAAACTGATTCAGTGAGTTCTTTATATCAACAGCTCGTTGTTTCATGTCCTGCAGTCCGCACAACCAATGATCAACCTCTCTCTTGCGCTTCTTGCCACGTGACTCCAACAACTGTAATTGTGTCTGAATGTCGTCTTCTTTACTTCTCAGATTGGATATAATCACATCTAACTTACTTTGCAAAGTAGTCCTCAAAGTACCATTATCAGCTTCATAATCTGTTTCATTGTTTTGGTGAAACTTAAATCATTTAAAGTAATAATATATTTAAACAAGGAAAAAAAAATACAAATACATTTTAAAGTACAAAATCTAATTAAACAGTATTTTATTTCTTCGTTTTTCCTTTTATTCGATTTTTGAATAGAAGTTTTAAATATATATTACTTTATCAAAATAATATATATATTTTTTCAGAAAAAATATTTAATTAAAAGTATTAAATTTTATGTTTTTTTTCAATATTATTTTTAATTTTTATCTTTTTACTTATTAATTTTAGTTATTTTTTATTTTTTTTCATCAATAATTATGAGAGACTTGAAATAAGCAAAAACTAGCCCATGAGAAATACTACTATTGATATAAAATAAACAAAAGTTTAGAAATGATTAAAAACTTATAGTACTAAAATAAAAAATTTAATCAAAAACTTAATTAGCGATAATAATTTTAAAAAAGAGTAAATAACCTCAAATAGTTGTGCTTTACAATTCCAACACACATAATAAAATGTGGTTATTTTTTTTTAATATATATATATATATATATTCACATTAAGAAATTTAAAATTATACATGTTGAAACACCAAAATAAAAATTGACCATTAAAAACTAAAATAAGAAAAAAAAACTATATATATTGCATGACCTAAATAAAATGATAAAAATATTTGTGCGAAAATAAGAAAAAAAGAAGATAATGGAAGGGTAAGTAGAATGCATACCTTGTAATGATGCACACCTTTCAGGGTTAAGTGCATTATCAACCATTTCTATATCACCTAGATCACCTTCAACCACTTCAATGCAAAAAGAGATGTAGATAAAATTAAAATCTATTCATTTTTTAAATTTAAACTAAAATCAGAAAAAATTTAAGGTAGTAATTAAGGTAAGTTTATGAAGACATATACAAACAAAATGATGATTGAAAATCAAGCTATCTTGTATCACCTAAAAAATAAAGCACTCAGAATGAAGGGAAACAAATAAAGACAAAAAAAAAATCTATTAGAAAGTTGCATAGAAAGTTGCATACCTCCTAATAATGTTGATCCTGTTTCATGGTTAATTGAACCACCAACAATATCAGTCATTTCCTCAACCCTTTCGGCCACTTCAATAAAACATAAAACATGAGATGATTAAAAAAAAACAATAACATTTTTCTGCTCTTTCATATTATTTTATACTGCTGTATGATTTAGACTTAAAGTTTATTCTTGGGTTAATTAAGTAATAACGTTTAAACAAAATACAGAAAAAAGAGTATGTGAGTGAGAAATAAAAAATAGTTGTACCTTGTGATGTGGTGATGACATTTATATGTTGTTGGGAATGATTTGAAGCTGAGATATGGTTAGGAAGAGAGGAGCATATACGAATGCCTTTTCCTTGTATTCGATCAACATGTGCTTTAATTCTTGAAACTCCTCCTCTGAATTTCAGTCCACAGTGTTTGCACTTCAACCTACCATCTTCTTCAACAGAAACTTGATTCCAGTACTCCTCATCTTTAGGTCTACCCATTATTATTATATTTTCCTCTGCCCACAAAATGAAATCTACTGCGGTAGTGTTGTAGGGTTGAAGTAACCATTCACAGCATCCATTGACTTTGATTACAAGTGAGTATCCAAGTATTATGAAATGCAAAATTAGATAAATAAGGAAAAATTGTTTTACTTGTTGGATCATGGATAAATAAAGGAAGACAAAGCAATCATTTCCATTGGAAAATCAGAGAAAGAAGAGGGAATTACCGAATGGAGCCCTTCTTCCAAGTGGTTGATTACTGAATGCAGCAACTTAGTCTCTTTTAACATATGAAATTATGTTTGAAAATGTAGAAGTGATTTGAGAGAGAAAGAGCAAAAATAGAGAAGATGCATCTGAAGTTGGAGAGATTTGGTAGAAATTTGCATCTGCAGAAAAGTAAAAGACACTTGCTGATAGCTCCAAAGAAAGAGTCGGCATTAACTGTTTGGTGAAAAAATTACAAAAATGGTGCAAGCAATTTGACACTCTAAATAAGTATATCGGCTCTAAGTTGCATTGGGGTTTAGGCATTCAGTTTAAATCTTTTTTACACCCAATATCATAATTAATATTTGTTCATGCAAATGATCATTTTTTTAAATTTAATGTATTTTATTTTTAAAAAATAGTTAATAACGTGTTTTTATTTTGAAAAATAATTAATTTTGTTTTAAATTGTATCCATCTTAAACTCTATTTCACGAAAATAATTTAATTTTTTTAAAATAACAAAAATATTTTTAACTTTAACTACATTTAAAAAATAATAAATATTATTAATTTATTTAGAATACTTTATATATATTTTTTGTATATTAAACTTGATTTAGGATAAGTTAGTTTTTTTATAAAAAAAGTTAGTTTTAATTCTTAAACTTTATTTATGATTATTTTAAATAAAACAAATTAATTTTTTTTTAAAAATAAGAACATATATATATATATATATATATATATATTATCTTAAATAATGATTTTTATAGTCAAAGTAATTAGTATTTTAATTAAAATGAAAATTTAAAACCTAATTAAAAGTTAATTTTAAAATTATATACCATTAAAGAAAATTTAATACAAATAAATATTCAGTTGATATGAAGCAAGAATTTTTAATAATTTATTATAGACATATTTAAAAAAAATATTAATTATTACTTTGTGTAGAAAATAATTCAATTGACTAAAATATATTTAAGGAACGATTTTTCATGTATGTAATTTTTGTTGCGTTTATGTATTTTTGGTGTCAAATTGCACTATATTTGTAATTTTTTCTCTTAAAGTTGCATGTTTTCAGATGAGATCTTTTGCTTTTTATATTAGACGATAAATATGAAATTTTTTTATATTTTAAATTTTTCAGTTGTAACTACTTTTAGTTACATCTGTTTTATAATTTGTAATTCGCACAACTTCATCTCATAACCGATTTTATAAATATAACCGATTTTATAAATATGAGTTAAAATTAGGTGCAGTTCGTAATAAATTTTGACTCTATTTTTCCAATTTGAACGCAAGTGTGAACATATTCCTCGAACAAAGAATAAAATAATCCAATGTTATTTCAATATATTTGGTCTACTTCAAAAGCAGAAACATTGGCCCACATCATCTAACTCAGATTTAGGGACAGAAAAACAAATTTTTTTTTAAGTTTGGTTTAGATTTAAGGAGCATTGTTTGATTTTGTTAAGTTAGCGAAATGAGTGTTTAGAATGTCGGCAGCATGAATGTGAAGGTGGGGTGTGATGACTTCTTGTAACATAATCATTATCCAACTCCAACTTTCCTTTCCTTTTCCATGGAAATAACACCACGTGATTGCTTTCTTCTTCCTTCCAATGCCACCTTTTTCGCAAAATAACCTACTCTCTTACAAAAATGGTTGTGATACAATTTTTCTGACACTTGAAAATGAAGTCATTTTTCGATATAATTAGTTTGATTTTACCTCCTCCACATGTCAGAAATATCTTTATAATAAAGTTTTTATTTTTCAAAAACAATTTCATTTTGATATAAAAGAAAAAAGAAAATTGTTCCATTTTTGTAAAAAAAATAAATTTCTTATAAAAAGCTATCACTATGCAACCTGACATTTTGACTAGACTGACACATCAAGTAACAACAATTTTCTGCTATCACATGAAAAAGTTATTATTAAAAAAAAGATATTATAAAAAAAAGAAAAAAGATATTATTATAAAAAAATAGAAAATAAAAAATTTGGGAGAATTAGACCAAAATTCAAGTTAACAAAAACGATACATAGGTAAAATATACATATTCATAAAGAATTCTAAGAACAGACTAAATGGAAAGCTATTATACCAATGAAATATTTCTCAATAAATATTAAATTAGTCAACTTATCAGCACACGCATCACATCCTTTTACGAAAAGTATGAGTAACCTTAACTCCGATGATTTTTTCATAATAATTAAGACAAATATTTTATCGATTTCAAAACATTCAAAAAATATTTGTCCTAACACTAAATACAGCACAAACCAAAACATAATCCGATAAAAAAATTTAATATTATTTTTAGCTAAAATTAATGTTTGACTTTCATGATTTATACAGTTTTTTTCATACCCATGAAATAGATAATGTATATACAATTATAAAAATATAATTTATTTTAATTGAAAATAATAGAAATAGGTAAAAGATGTTATTAGCCATCTCAGAACCAATATGGTTTTGTGATATGCAGATGTGAATATGGAGGAGGAAGACGAAACAAGAGTCTTGAATATCAGTTCTACCATGGTAGAGTTAAAATCTGAAACAAAATATCTGAATGAATTAAAAACATTATAGTTTAAGTGTGAAAGGTACCCAGAAACACACGTCACATCATAAATAAATGTCTTTAAAATCTTAACTGCGTTGAGGTTCACTTATCTACCTATTGGATAACAGGTTGTGTGACTCTTGCCGACAAAGAAATTAAGGCATGTCAGTGAAGAAACAATTTTTTTCCCAAGAACACTATTTGTTTTGAATTCTGGTTTATTTCATTTTAATTAGTAAAATTGATTTTTTTCAACTGTTAAACGTGATTGAAATTTATTTTAAATAAAAAAGTATGTCCCAATATTAAAATCGATTGCTAATGTAAACTGAAAAACTTTTTTAAGAGCTTCTCTTGTTTAATGATGACCTGTCGAACTTAAAAGATGTTTTTATATTACCCTCTTCATTTACATTAATTAGGTCATGTTGATTTAATTTTTGACGGATTATGTATAAATTTTACATACAAATATTCTTAATAATTTATACAAAATATTGAAAACATAAAATAAATATAATTAATATCTTCAAAACATAAATACTTTCTTTATTTAGAAGGATTAAAAAAATTCAAATATGAAAGAATTCCTATAAATAATTTTTTAATACAATAAATGTTTTTAAATAAATATTTTTTATCTTGTTTCCTTAACTCATTTTCTTAAACGTGTCTGCCATGTGACAGAAAAGGATTGATCGCTAACTTTCATCAATATATTTAATAAGAAATTTTAGCCAGGTTTCCTTGAGACTCTTTTTTCAACATATCCAAATGCATTACAGATCCTGAAAGGTTCATGGAGTAAATCACCAATTTTATTATGGATAGTGAGTACACAAATATGATACATTCATACATGAATAGACTGATAAATTTCTTACATTGTTGCTCCAAAAGGATGATGAAACTATGCCATTAGATACATTCTGAATTACAAGCACATGGTTTGTTATGTGTGACACTAATTCTGATGCTGTCATATCACATCATATCACATGTTTCTTCATATTTTGAATAGGAAAATGATTATTTGACACCTCCAAACCGTTTGCTCCAATTTACACCTGTGTGACGTGGAGGAATGGATGATGTGGCATGGGCACTTTTGGTATTTTTGGTAAAAGCAACGTGACATGTGATCTAAAAACGGGGAAGAGTGTATTACGGTTTGAAATTCAAATTTCCCGCAAGCATAGGAACGTGTAGAGATAGACAAACGGTGACTTCGGTGACGAAGTTGTGTACGGTGACGGCGGAGAGGGCAAAGGTGTGAACTGACGGTGACGGCGGAGTAGTGACAGTGGTTTAGTGCGAACTGATAGTGGTTTAGTGCGAACTGACGGCGGAGTAGTGCGAACTGACGGTGGTGTGCGAAACGCTGCGAGGAAGGAGGAGAAGGTGGTTTGCGAAACGCTACGAGGAAGGAGGAGAAGGTAAGTGTGTTTATTTTGGTGTAGTGATTGACCAAATTTGACTGCTATAG
>Ga0123342_1009844_pt1 | contig 11212 bp, 3 predicted proteins | sample Turbeawhitnodule_FD_89960 | JGI IMG/M metagenome (GOLD analysis project Ga0123342, IMG submission 89960) | Root nodule microbial communities of legume samples collected from Mexico - Turtle bean Mexico white nodule | ecosystem: Host-associated > Plants > Roots > Nodule | place: Mexico: Nepantla... | reverse complement strand
TCTGGCAGTCTCGGAGGAGGCAGTCAGCGCTGCCCTGGTACAAGAGACCGAGGGCGAGGAACGACCAGTGTACTTCGTCAGCCGAACCCTCCACTCGGCCGAGACCAGGTACCAGATGATAGAGAAGGTGGCCCTCGCCCTAGTCCTCACAGCAAGACGGATGCGCCCCTACTTCCAAAACCACTCCATAACTGTAAGAACCGACTACCCTATTTTTCAAATTTTGTCTAAACTGGACCTTGTAGGGAGGATGATAGGATGGTCAGTCGAACTCTCTGAAATCGACATACGCTACGAGCCGAGGGGCGCCATAAAGTCTCAATGCCTGACCGACTTCTCGGCTGAGCTGACACCACTAACCACCCTCCCGGGCGGGTGGACGCTCTATGTGGACGGCTCCTCAAACAAAACAGCCTATGGAGTGGGAGTCGTCCTGGAGGGGCCGGACGACCTCCTCCTGGAGAAAGCCCTCCAATTTGGATTTCGGGCGACCAATAACCAGGCCGAGTATGAGGCCTTGCTCGCTGGGCTGAACCTAGCCTACGACATGGGAGCACGCGAAATGGCATGCAAAAGCGACTCCCGGGTGATGGTCGGCCAAGTCAATGGGGAGTTCGAAGTCAAAGAACCTTTGTTGCAGCGGTACTACTACGCAGCAAAAAACAGCATCGCCCGTTTCAACAAAGCACCCTTAGAACACATACCGAGGGAGGACAATAAAAGGGCCGACATCCTGTCCAAGCTATCGGTCACCAAGAAGAAGAGCCATCAGAGGTCAGCCATACAAATATGGCTAAGACACCCCAGTGTGACGGAGGCCGAGGCCGAGGCCGAGTGTCTGGCTATAAAAGAAGAAGAGGTCGATGCCGACAATTGGATGACACCCTTCATCCAATACCTAACGGAAGACACATGCAAGGCCGACCAAGAGAAGGCAATGAAGCAACAATGCGCCCGGTACACCATGATCAACGAGGATTTGTACCGGAGAGGTTACTCGACCCCCCTACTAAAATGCATCACCAACAAACGGGCCGAGTACATTCTGGCCGAGATCCATGAGGGGATCTGTGGAAATCACGTCGGGGCGAGGACGATGGCCGCCAAGGTCTTGAGGGTCGGCTACTACTGGCTGACCATACAGGGCGACTGCGCCGAATACGTGAAGAAATGCGCCAAGTGCCAAGAGTTCGGCCCCCTCCACCACACCAGGCCGGAAGAACTGCACAGCATCATCTTCCCATGGTCGTTCGCCATATGGGGGATGGACATTATTGGTCCATTTTCCCCAGGAAAAGGGCAGACCAAGTTCCTCCTGGTCGGAGTCGACTACTTCACAAAATGGATCGAGGCCGAACCCCTCGCCTCCATCTCGGCAAAGAATATGCAAAACATCGTATGGAGGAGCATTGTCTGCCGGTTCGGCATCCCGCACACGATAATAACTGACAATGGCCGACAGTTCATTGACCGAGGCCTACAGTCCTTCTATGACGACCTAGGCATCAAGTCCGTCACAGCCTCGGTGGAACACCCGCAAACCAATGGGCAGGCCGAGGCCGCCAACAAGGTCATACTCAACGAGCTGAAGAAGCGGTTGGGCAAAGCAAAGGGCCGATGGACCGAGGAGTTGATCGAGGTACTTTGGGCGTACAGGTGCACCCCCAAACTACCACACAGGAGACACCCTACAGCCTGACATACGGGACCGAGGCCATGATCCCGGTTGAAGTGGTCGAGCCCACCATACGACGACAGATGTTCGATCTCACCCTGAACGAGGAAAGTCTAGCGGTTAACCTCGACCTGGTAAGTGAGTTTCGTGACAAAAGCAGGATTCGGGAGGCCGCCTGCAAAATCCGGGCCTCCAGGCGATACAACACAAAGGTCCGGCCGAGAAGTTTTTAGAAGGAGGACCTCGTCTGGAGAGTGCGCAGCGACGCGAGAAAAAATGAAGGGAAGTTCTCATCCAACTGGGAGGGGCCTTTCCGAGTCCGAGAAGTCGCACAGGGAGGAGCTTATCATTTAGAATGGCTTTCAGGAAAAATTGTACCGAGGACGTGGAATGCCACGCACCTCAAGTTCTATTACAGTTAAAGTCAATAAAATCACGCACTCTTTCCTCACCCAACCAGGGAGGTTTTAACGAGGCGTTTTCATCAAAGTGTTGGAAATATTCTGCCACAAGTACCGACCGCCACCTACACTTGCTCGATTAACATCGCAAGTACCGGCCGACCGCCACCTACACTTGCTCGATTAACATCGCAAGTGCCGGCCGGCCGCCTATTTAGAAGGAAGGCTCGGTTATCAAGCTCGGGTATCAGACAAACTCACAGGAAAATGCAAGATCTCAACACTGTTGGAGACCCCTATTTATAAGGCCCATGGGCCTCGAATCCTGAAACGACGCACCAATCTCAACCGTTAGATCCAAGAGATCCAACGGTCCACGACACTTCCCGCCTAAAAAACCCCTCATTAATGCCAATCATGTTACGTCGCCTAGGGTCATGTCACGCCGCCTAGGTCACGTCACACCTCGAGAAATGTAATAGTCGCACGATCAAGGGAGACCGACCGACACCCATCATTAAAGACTCATCGGACATATCTAACACATCTGCCCTCGAGTCTGGGGGGCAAGTGTATCGGTATGGCCGAGTCCACTTGATCGAGACTAGGGGAACTTGGCCGAGACCTTAGAAGACTTGGCCGAGACGACCGAAGACCACCGGAATATGGCCGATGGCCGACCCATGCCATGATGATTTGGCCGACGGCCGACCCCTATTACAGTTAACGCTCAAACCAAAATCAGTGAAGTTAATCTATCATTAAGAATTAGGTAATGCAACCCTAAGCGGTATCCACCTCGATAAACGGGCCCAACAAGGTAGGCTCATTAGAATAATATAAATAGCACGCATTCCAAGGAATAAGGTATGTCATTTATTACTGTTCACCTACCTGAGAGCTGACCACCCGCTTTACTGACTTGAGCGTCGGAGTGCCTTCGCAGGTACCCCCACCATCCGGTGTTCAGCCGAGGCCGAGGGTCGAAGGAGAAGTAGGAGGACGAAGAGAATCCCAGCTCACCACCCAGTCACCTGACCAACCGAAGGAAGGAGAAGAAGACTTCAATAGTTCTCTAGGTCTCATCTCCCTAATAGGAACACCTTTTAAAAAAACAGAACAGGATCTAATCAAAGTATGTTGTACTGCACCACAAAGCAGCAAAACTAATGGCACCAAGCTTCATAGTAACACTTGTCACATGCTACAGATTTCTCAGCCTTCCTTCCACCTCCAATCTGCACTGTAACAATTCTCATAAAATTCTGCTTCATCAAAATGAGTGTGAACTGGCAACCCTTCCTCATCACTGCTACATGACTGAGCATTGTGCACCTCATCAGATTTGAGAGTTGGTCTGCATCATCATCACTTCAACTTTGGCTGCAAAAGACTTAGATGAAGATAGGATAGCTTCTCATAAGGCATACAAGAGCAAATAAATATAGCTTGTGTCCAACAAGTTTTGCTTCCATGCCTACCAACATTCTTCACTCCCTTCAGCACCATCCTGACCACCTTGTTCTTTCCAAACACCGGACCACACCAGCACATCAAGACAATGCTGTCCAGACCAGAAAACACTTCTGACTTGCAGCTTACTCAAATTAAAAACCGTATTGTGCTTCTAAAACAATTCCTCCTTGATCTTCGTTCATCCATCATTCTCCAATTAGACTCCACTTCCTCCACTCATCCTCAAATCCTTCTAAAGGTTGCGCCTGGAAAAGAGAGGGTAGCTTCCACCACTTCCTCCATGCTAAAGATTCCCATCAGCTTACTAGACTAAACGCTTAACTGCTACTTCCTTTACCTAGCTCCACAAGTGCTTCGTATCCTACATCAAGCCCACCAAAAAACAGAGAGTCTTCTTCATTGACTTAGAAGACCAACATTTGTAAATATATGCTATCCTTCCCTGCCTTACACTCCAGCTGCTCATCACTATAACTGTTCAAAGCTTAAAAATAAAATAACCATCATAGCAGACCCAACACCCTTATGTTTAGTACATGTGCCCTCAAAACTCTGCGTGGAGCTTATTATAATAACACATCACATTTTGAACCAGCAGCCTGCCCTGCATCATTATGTCTGCTCAAAAACTGTACCTGCACAAAACTGCCAGCGTGCACCAGTGTACAAAGATCTTTGAAAAATCTGGCAACGCTAACACCAGCGTGCTACTCATCAATTCCTTCAACTTATCAAATGCTTGCCTAGCATTGACATTCTATATAAAATTATCTTTTCTTAACTTATCAGTTAAGGGTTTTGCTATAATATCCAACCAGACCTAAAAATCTCCTCACATGCTTAAGAGTGGAGGCAAGGGCCAATGAACTATGGCCACAATCTTGCTTGGGTCGGTAGAAACACCCTTTCCCAAGATGATATGTCCCAACTACTACTGCAAAGTAAAATTTGGACCTTCTAGCAAAGAAGGAATTAGGTCTAAGAATAACCAAAACTTCACTCAAATATTGTAAATGCTCGGCCAAGCTCCTGCTATAGATGAAGATATCATCAAATCAAACTAGTAGAAACTTCCTCTAAAATTGTTGAATTATTGTATTCAGAAGACCCTGAAAAGTAGTAGAGGCATCCCTTAAGTCAATTTTAGAAAAGATTATAAAAACCTTAAGTTCATCCAACAAATCATCAACTAACTAAGGGAATGAGAAATTTATTTTTCAACGTACCATTGTTTGTAATCCACACATAACCTCCATCATTCATCTTTCTTCCCCACAAGAACTATTAGATTAGCATAGGGGCTTCTACTATCTTGAATAATTCCAGACTTCGAATATATGTTTGTTAATAATGTATATATTATTCTTGACATACCTATACAATCTTTTATTCACAATATCCACTCCTTGAATCAATGGATATTTGTGGTCATGTCTTAGCCTAAATGGGGGCAACTGATGGGGTTCTAGAAACACATATTCAAACTCATATAGTAATTTTTCCACATCCACTGGAAATGTGGGTTAGTTCGCAAGGGTAGTTAAAGAATGCAATAAAGTCCTTTCTTCAACACCAATTTGCATCATTGACAGGTGCCCACTATATGTTAATGCTCTGCCTGCATAACTATTGTTTCTTGACAGTTTTTACATTATGCAGCCCTCAACACATGTCACTGCCTTTAAACTTTGAATTTCATAAGGAGTTTATCAAAGTTCCAAATAATTTCGCCTAAGATTATTTAACCATTTTATGCCCGAAACCAAATCACAACAACCAGGAGGAAATAACAATATATTTGTTGTAAAAGTTGACCATTGAATAGTTCAACTGAAATTCATGATCATAGAAGAAATATTGATTTTAGACCCATCTGCCACTATAACATTTAAAGGCTCCATTTGTTCAATTATGGTCCCATATTTTTTAGTGATTTGGACATCATCTTAAATGTGCACATGTTTTTTCTGATAATACCCTGTAATTCTCATGGTTCAAAACCCTGCTACACCCATTAAGACGTTAACCAATATTGTGGTTCAGCCTCTTGTATGTGCTCACCAACATAGTTCCCTCCAAAATCTCCCTTCGTCCTCCATTTCCATCATAGGAAGTTGTAATATTTGATGAATCAAACTATGTTATTTCGAATAAGGCTCATCACATTAATAACAAAGTCCCTTTTTGCCCTCCTTTCTAACATATAAGATGGTGTTATACTTCTTTATTGTTTCTGTTTCAGAGGCATAACGACTAGTAATGTTCCCAATGGAGACATTAGTGCATAACCAAACACTCATATTTTAATATATTTGGAAAAATTGATATGATTGGCAGCCTCATACATTCTTGCTAGAGCAAACACTCGTCTCACGAAAGTTGGTTGAAACTTTCTAACCATCAGGGAGTTAACATGTGTTCTCTATTGTTTTTAATCATCTTTTATATTTTCTGTTGAACAATCACAACCGTCCTTTTCTTTACTGTTATTGCGAACTTTCATTGTTTATATATATGTTTTGAACACTATTTTATTGATTTGTAATTGGATTCATTTTGTGGACGCGGTCTATCGCTGCATTAAACAATTTACATTCAAATCTTTTAATTTAACTGGTAAACAACAACTATCAATAACCTTAGTTTAACGTGTAACATCTTCCATTTCCAACAAGTTCATCGAATTGACCAAACTAATGCCAATTGATACAAAAGAAGCAATTCTAAAGTTACAAAAGAAATCAAGGAAGACAAGTGTAAGAATACAAATGAGAAAAACCCTGCAATGAAGGGGATTTTCAAACTCTTATAGAGAGAACAAGATTTACATGTATGAAATTACAAAAATTTATCTATACAATATTTTTTTTTCTTATATAATTAACTGGTCTAACTCCTTAACCGTTAGTCCCGACTGAAAACTCGTTTATTATGTAACATAATCGCTTCTTAAATAGTCAACTCCTTCTATAAAGAAATTAAATGTGCTATCTTTTATATGAACTCATAGTGTACCAAGTTTGATGGATTTGGTGATATTTTTTCCAAGTTTACTAGGATATAATTTAGGATGATGTGTAATTCTTGAAAACCGTCTCTGTAATCTTATATTTCTTATTCCTAAATCCCCAGTGTGGAAAAGATTGAAGGTTACAAGCCCATTGAAACAAAACTAAGTGCTTTGATTGAATAACTATGATTTCTAAATCATAAACATCAAAGATTACAAATGTGTTGGAGGAAATTTTTCTATCAAGGTATATATTAGTAAGACTTTTGATGCTCTAAACTTTCTCATAAGAAATGTGCTCCATTATTTTGGGTTATTTACAATTTTGTCTTTAAGAAAGGAAATTCTTGAATTTGTCAAATTTTTAACATCTATAAATTATAACTTTGTTTCCCCCCTATAAAAGATGTGTGCGTCAAAGAGATTCATTTTCACCTTTAGGTCTTGCAGATAAAGCTTTTAATCATGGTATCCTTTATTTTGTAAAAATTGGTCAACCTTCAATATATTGTTCGCCCCTCATCTTTTAAAACTACTAGTCATGTTATATATGGTGATATGTATGTGTTTATAAAATATATGCACATATATTATTTTTATAATAATATTATGTATGCAATTGTATGATATATTGTCGATTCATATGACCATTTTTTTGTGATGTGGCTTTTTTCTAAGTGTGTTGTGACATTTTTATTATGAGTGTTGTAGCCCTTTTAAGTTGTTGTTACCATTTATAAAAAATATTTTGATTTTTTTTTATGAGTGTGTGGTAAGAGGTGCCTAGGGTGATATCATGACCCTAATTTAGTTATAGTATTAATCACAAAACATGTTAAAAAAAAAGATATCTCATGTTTTACTAATGATATCTAATTATATAAAAGACTTTAGGTGGTGATGAGAAACTGAAGAAGATTTGTAGATCAAGATTTATAAAGTGCAACGAAACACCTTGATACAGGAATTTAGAGATGAATTTCTAATATGTTTTTAACAAGTAAAGTGTTAATCTACTTTAGTAGGACATGTTTAATTCTAGTTTTCTGAAAAAACGTATATAATAAATTACTTCGATCATTAAGATGTATGTAGTGTAAGAATGTGGTTTGTTGTGTTATACAAATGTTAGCAAATTGTTATGATAATACTTGATTTGATATTGTAACATTTAATATTATACTAGATATAATAGTCCAAAAATCAAACTAGAAGAATAATTTATTTCCTAATATTTTAAAATATATAAATATATTTGCATATATATAATTATATATTATATATATACATATATTTAATGTTATTAATGGGACATTATGTTTAAGTATTTATATTATTAACAATGATGTATGTATTAAAATACACTGTATAATTTTATCAATAAATAAAATATTTAATTTATTACTTGATTTAATCTTAGCTATGTTATTTTTCTAAAAAATTACCATGAATTTTTAATTAAATGAAAATCAATTTCTAGATAAATGAAACCATAAATATTAATAATTATAAGTAATTAATTATAAAAAAAATCATCCTTTAAACTTTGTTTGAAAATTTCAATTCGGACACTGAAAACTAAAAGGGTTACTTCTTCAAATTAACAAGTCTAATATTTCTCTCTTGGAAATGTATATGGTATTTTAATTTTATATTCAATAAAGTGTCACGGACAACACTATGCAGCAGACACACTATGAAACTCATATCTTTTATGTGGATTAATTAATATAAGTACCAACTGCATAATTGTATCCAAAACACATAATAAAAAATTAGAGCATAATCTGTTATCACATGTAAAAAATTTGATTACATTGCAAAGACACAACATAGTTTCGATCCTCACTAACTTAAAGTGTGGCAAACGTAAGCAAGGACGTAAGCTTAATTAACATTATTTACTTAACCAAAAATGGTGTCTTTTATCGTTTTTCATTTTGATTATTATTTTAGTGTCAAAATTAAAAAGGAATGTCTGTAGATTAATTGACTACAGCCCTATTTTGCGGAAAAGATAACATTTGTAAATTTATTATTATAGAGAATATTAAGTGAGAATACTTCTCAATATTAGAAACAAAAACTATAAATATAATATTTTAATTTATAAATTATTTTTATCATCCGTATATGGTTGCATCTACTTTAAAGTTATGATATTTTTAAAATAAAATTTCTCACTTGATATATATACATATATATAAATTTTTATTTAATCAGTTATTCACTTAAATTTCGTTAAATTTAGGAGTTGAATATTTTTAAAGATAAATTTTAAATTAATAAAAAAGTAAAAAAAATATTAGATTGATTGTTTAGACGTGTGAATATGTGGTAATTAAGTTGATATGTGAAATTTTACTTATATTAGAGTAAGGCAAAATGTATATGATATTAGTAATTTTTAGGCCACTAATTGTGAAAAATCTATGCAAAATGGTTTTTATTGTGGGCATAGCGTTAATTATGTTTTCGAAGCTAAAGTACTCGACGCAAACATATTGGCGGGTGAGCTCGACACATGACGCGTTTTTTTTTGCGTAGGTGAAGTGTGGGCTCAGTCTACAAGGAGTGGGCAGATTTATAACAAACCGTGGGTTTGACTCACGCTTCACCCATACAAAATTATATTACATTCAAAAGAGCGTGGGCTTAGCCTTCAAAGCGTCCGCACATTTTTAAATGTTTGAGTTTATCCAACAAATAGGCTAAGTGTGGGCTAAGCGTAGGCTAAACGGCCACAAATTAGCGTGGGCTTGGCCTTCAAGATTTCCATACATTTTAAAGTAGATGAGTATAAATAAGCGTGGGCTAAGCCTTCTCTTGCCCACGCATATTATTTATTTGAAAAATTGTACGCTTACAAAGAAGGCGTGAAGCTTTTTTATTGAAAAATATTTTAAATTTATCTGATTATAATTAAAAAGAAAAATATTTTTTATTAAAATAAATCAATTTTAAAATTATATGTGAAATTTAAAATTTCTCTATTTCTCTCTTTTTTTATTGTATTTATCCTATTTTTACCTTTTTCATTTTTTTCAATATAATTATTAAAGATATAATTATTTTAGGAACAATATGATGAAGAAATGTTTTTCTTAGTAAAAAAGTTTTATTTATAACTTGTTTTTTAATTTTTACTAAGAAATGTTTTTCTTAGTAAAAACACTATTGATATATTTTAAAAAATATAAATAATTTATTAAAAATAGTCCATTTAAAAGATATTTATTAACAGTTTCATTAGCAGCTAATAATATATAATTATTTCACTATTAAAAGCATTAGTTATCAATTAATAAATACATATATTAAATAAAATTATAATTTTGTAAACATACTTTATTAATGTATGCAAAGGGTCAATTTCCATAAATAAAATGTGTATGATATAATATATGTTAGCAATTTTTTATAATAAATAAATTTTTTTATACGGTTACTCTTATAAAATGTCAAAAAGTGTCATGCATTTTTTTATACTGCTACTCTTATAAAACACTTCATACTGCTACTCTTATAAAGTATCGAGGCATAAATTTGAAAGTGTACAAGGTTGAAAATAATATTTCATATTCCATTTAAATACTTACTTTTGTTATATGTGCGGATGAGAAAAGATACATTTTAACAAAAATAAAAGACTTACACATAAAGCAAACCAGCAACCAAACTATAAAAAGAAACAAGAAGACTACTATGGTAGATACATAACAAAAAAGAAATGAACATAACATGAAGATGATGATGATGATGGTTCAAGAGATGTCTCAAATATCTGAATACTAAGCATGTCACGTAAATCAGTATCTACTACTATCCAATCACCCATCAAAGGAAAAGAAACTTTTTGATCATTTTATAACATCAATCACTAATGTTTCAGCCACATCTAAACTTCTCCAAAAGCACATAAACTTCAAAGGTGAAACTAGATCTGCAATAAAAAAAAGATAGAGCGTGGAAGGGCTAAGCAAAACTAAGCTTTGTCTAAACACTAAAGCATAAACCTTAAGAAAGCATCTCACCCAAAAGTTGTGTATCCTTCCCCTGATGATAAGGCTCAAGATGAATTGCACAAATGACCTACCCTCAATGAGGTAATGAAACATAATCTGGTTAAAACAAGGAAAAGCAAGTTATAGTACCATACACATATATTGTTTTAAGAAAACTTACAAAATGATGAACTCAAGGCAGGGGTTGATCATCAAAGTTCCAAGCATAGTGATGGTGAACCTGACTTGTGCTTGTTGAGGTGTCACCCTGTTGTCGCTCCATCATCATGGTTAACTTTTGCTCAATGAACTTTATTTTATCCTCCAACATGGCACACTTTTGATTTGCTTGAGCAGCTATTTGAGTTGCTTGATCGGCTCTTTCATTTGCTTGCATCACTTGTTGATGAAGTTGTTCATTATGAGAAAACTAATCACTAGAAGGAGCAAGTATTGAAAGTTGGGTTAGGGAATACACTCCATGGCGAATGTTGGAACCCAAGTCTGTAGTGCCATAACATCAACCTCTACTCTTGCCTCCAACAACATCCTTCCAGCATTGAAGTTTTGTTGTTGGATTGATCGGTTGGCTGTTGGAAGTTGATCCTTCAGAGTTGTCTGATTGGAGGGCTTTCAATCGCTCATG
>Ga0123342_1009843_pt1 | contig 11213 bp, 10 predicted proteins | sample Turbeawhitnodule_FD_89960 | JGI IMG/M metagenome (GOLD analysis project Ga0123342, IMG submission 89960) | Root nodule microbial communities of legume samples collected from Mexico - Turtle bean Mexico white nodule | ecosystem: Host-associated > Plants > Roots > Nodule | place: Mexico: Nepantla... | reverse complement strand
TGAAATTTTAATAGCATTTTAGAAAACTCATCTTTTCAAAAGGTTAAAGATTCAAATGAACTTGGATCATCTTAAGGAGTGAATTAACAAGTTCCAAACAACTAGACAACACACACACACCCAACAGCAAGGTCTTCAAGCTTTCCTCTTGGATTTGGAGACATCAAAGCATGTTGTTCAACAATATCAATGTTCAATCATGAAAGCTCATGCAAGGCAGGTATAGAAGTTACTGTGAAAAAAGGGGAACTTAACTTTTAAACTGTGCAAACAAAATTTCTTTTCCAGTCATAAAGAACAACATTCTACTTTAAGCATTGTCATTAATGAATTGTTGGTTGAATTTTGAAAGAGTAAACCTGCAGGAAATATCTAAAATAATAGACAAATTGCAAGAACACGTAATATTTGTAAACCACCAAAAAAAGTTAACATTTTACTTACATTGTCCGTTTTCAGAAATGCTCATTTTGTAGTTCCTAATTTTACGAAAACAGAAATGAAACAAGGAAAAATCATAAATGAATAAAATAGTAAATAAAATGAGTATAACAATATTTTTTTTCGTGAAATGCTTACACCTTAAATCTGTGAACTGAAAACATTTAAAAATGCAAACTTTAATTAATATCTGTGGTCAAAATGAACAAAGATCCTAATCTTTATTTACCTTTTCGATTCCATGGATACCTCTACAGTGCGTATGGTTACCAAGTTCCGTATTGGCAAGTCAGAGTAGAAGAGAAAAAGTTTTTATGTGGTAAAGCTTAATAATAAAGAAATAAGAATTAAGTAAAAATGAAGAAAAAAAAAACCACCTGTGATGACCACAAAAGCCAAAACAGAGTAAAGAATTTGGTAGAAGGGAGAAAAAGAAGTTGGCTGAAAGAAAGAATAGAAGTAGAGGCATTTGCAAGTAAGGTTGTTTCTACACTATAACAAATATAAGTTGGCTTGAATATGAATGTCGAAGAAGATGATAAATGAAAAATGAATTAGCCACTAAGATTAGGACACCTAACTTTATTTGCTTTTTCAGAAACTTCCTCACTCATAACAAAGTTACTGTATTAATGATTTACTGTGATAATGACCTTATTAAGTTATTATGCTTATTTTATGTTAAATAAATTTGGAATTTTTTGTATTTTAACTTTATAATTTGTACTCAGTGTGAATGTAATGACGACAAGTTATAATTTATAATATTATTATATCCAAGATTTTTTTTTGAAAAATAAAACAAATGTCTTTTCTTGAGCTACTTTAAAACTTCTTATCAATTTTTTTATGCTATTCCACATTTTAAATTTACTTTTATTTTTTATTGCAGTTTAAAAATTATAATTATGAATAAATTTAAAAATTCTAAAATTGAGGAATTGAAATTAAATATAGTACATAAAGAATTCAACATAAACTCACACAATTTTACAATGTTAGTGGCCCACAAATTATAAGTAAAAAATGAACGGATAATTTTTTTTCCATAACTTGTACATTACAATAGATTACAATAATTTAAACTAATTTAAATTAAATAAACAATTATCTAATCCTATGTTCCCATAAGATATATACATGAAAAATGAACTATTAAACATGATCTTCCAGCTTTAAGTTCATCTAAAAAATATCACACAATAATTCTCACAATAATTACTGAAATTAAAAGTATAATTCATTACATTATACTAAATACAGTTATTGTTAAACTAATAAAAAAAAATTGTGTTTCTTCCAAAAATATATTATAGACGAAGTCATATTGAATTATGAAGTCACCTTTTGTCATATAAATTAAAGTCAAATATAATACAAGGAAATAGTACTCATACAAATAACTACAAATTTTAAAAATCATACAACAAAAATAAACATATATGCATCAAAACGTTTCAAGAAAAAAAAAACATAACTTAATACATCAATGACTAATTAATAATAAAGAATATATACACAATACAATGAATATAATCATTCCATAATATTAGAACAAATATATAAAATACAAATACAAAAAATGATGAAAGATTTTTATAATTTTAATATACTCGCAATTGTTATAGCGTTGAGCATATTTAAAAATGCCAACACATTATAATAATGCCAGATAAGTAATGAAAAATTAGAAACAATATGTATACATATTGCAAGTAATGGCTACAACAAATACAAAGAAATAAAATGAGATAATTAAACATAATTGCAATAAAATAAAAATAAACATTAAGAGAAATAAATTGTTTTGTTTCCAACAAAGTGGAAACTTCATCCTTACCAGCAAACGAAACAACTAATACTTTCCAAATAAACAAAAAAAAAGAGTATTATCGTTCAAAGCAATCAAAACGATTATCCTAAAAGGTTAAGAAATTTAATTATCCACTTTGTCTTTTGTAGTGACTCTTCATCAGTAGTAGAACCCTGATATGAGAAGAGGGCTTCTTCCTATGACATTCAAATATAATTTTGTCATTTTCACGGAAAGAATGAAGACAACAAAAATTTTTCCAGCCGCTACAAAGTGTAACGCTTCAGGAAGGAAACCTAGATTTGAAAACCTTGCATTCCACATCTTTTAGCGATCCATGTAGAGTAACCTTCTTGAACCTCCCTTTGCAAACATATTCCGCAAAAGGAGAAGGTAGATCCTTCAACAAAAAGCAAATAACTAGTTAATAAAATAAATATAATATAAAAACAACCATTTAAAAAGAAAGGGTCGTAAACTGACCAGATAACCTCCATTGATCTATAAAAGAGACAACTTTATGTTAAAATGTTGAAAGGGACCATTGTTCAGCGGTTCCCTCCCTTGAATATCATTGAAAACATTATTAACACCACTTTCACATACCTCTCCCATATAAACAGTTATATGGAAGGAGTTATGACCCACGTAACAAAACAATATAGGGTGGTGGCCTTTAATCCCATAAAAAGCACTCAAACTGGACCATCCATAGGCAATTTGGGGAGAAAGTATATCTTTGTTATAATATACTATATGAATGTTCCCTGCACTATCGCTGAGGGTTCATTCCTTACCCAGTTCTTTTTCAAACTCGATGGCAAATGCACGATCAACGTGCCCATTCTATCCATTTTAAAACAATAAAAATACTCAAACTGAATAAACTGTGAAAAAATAGGAATCTCAAAAAATAAAAATAAAAATACATACCTAGCCACGAATGTTAATTGTTGTAAAGAGACCTTGTGTATCAAGTTTAACAATTTCTTCAGGAGCGGGAACCATGAGAGTGAGAAAAAGAAAGTTGAGGAAGAAGAAAGTAGGCAAGAGTAATTTAAAATCGTACAAAGAAGAAAAGAGTAGGATTGTGAGTAATAAAAAACCCTATGTTACTTATTTATAGCAAACATATCTTTTCAGTCACGAACCTACCATAAGCTTCTTTTGAAACAACATGTCCTTTAAGTTCCACTATTAAATAATAATAAAAACAAATACATAATTAAAATCCAATAATAATACTAAAGAAATTAATAAATAATAAATTAAAAACGAATTATTCTTACACCATTATATTGTTGACGTTTTGATTTTCCATTGTCTTATACAACAAGGTCTTTTCAGTTCAAGTAAGTTATTAACAAATAATTAATAAAAAATACAATTAAATTTTATAACAAAATAATAATAATATCAATGCCACATATGATTAATTAGTATTATATTATAATAAATTAAAATAGTGATCATATAAATGTATTATAATTTGTGTAATATATATATATATATATATATATATTATAATGAAATATATAATAAGGAATAAAAATGAATATCTAAAAACTTAAATAATATTAAATTTAAAATATAATACTTTTAAGTTATGTAATTATCACTTCCCACCGTAATATGTAAGTAATCTAGGAAGAGAAAATGAATACATTGAGAAGAGTCTAAAGGGATATAGAAGGGACACCGTTTATGCAAAAATAAAAAATAAAAAATCAAGTGGTGCTTAATTACTCTGACACGCATTAAATAATTAAAGAAAAGCGAGCTAAATATACTTATGTCAATGCAATCTTATATACATGTTTCAATCCTTAGAGCTCCAGTGTTGCTATCAATATATTTTTGTAAAAAATTATTTTTCATAAGGACAAAGATAAGATGAGATAAAGAAAATAAAATGTTTATGACATAATAAGGTATAAGGTATAAAAATTGAATTAAGGAAAAAACAATAACTAAAAATCACATGTGTTCAAATGTTGGTTTAGTTGGCATGCATACCTATAATAATTGGACCTGTAAAAGGAAACAATATTTAAATAACCTTAAAAAATAACATAAATTATGAGTTATAGAATATTGTATTATTCTATATAAATTGACAAATTAACAAATAACTAAAAGGTGATTCACATACCAGTAACATTCTGAGCTTTCATGAAACAAACAATATTACGAAATACCGTTACAAAAAGTAAGCCATTGTATGAATCTAAATGAATAGATAAATTTGAAAAACAACAAATATTATAACGTGAAAATTAACTATAACGTAATTACGTACTTGAAATATAATGTCAAGATAGGATAACAACAATATTACATAAAGAGATTTCAAAAATTAATTGTACCAATACATTATAATATGTTCTATATAGAAATTAAAGAAAGTCTACAATGCAACGAATAGAAGAAAAAAAAATTGTAGAAGAAGTATCACCAATACATGAAAATAGATCATTCAAGTTACAAACCATTAAATAAACAGTATGAAATTATATTACTCCATTTTCAATCTTGATATTTTTTCTTAATATCCTCAATGGGATATCATCATCGGGTGCGTACACAGATGAAGCAAAATCTCTTGTTAGCCGTGGAGCGACCACTTCAGTAGTTAAGAGAATATCGCTCCCTAAGTCAACAGTTTCAGATTGCAACTCAACAACTTCATTGGAAAATTTATTAAATAAATCTTGCAATCATAAGTAGACATATTAGTAAGATTAAATTATTAAATTATTTAAAATAATACTTTAAATGAAAATTACCTGAGAAAGTGGTACAGAGAAATCATCTTGTTCGACATCTTTAACACTGCATAGTCTTTTTTTTTTTTTTTTCTGAGAATGAAGTTCCTTCACAACATGAGAATTAACTTAGATTAAATTAAAACACTATACATAAGGAATTTCAGAGTAAAATGTAAGTCAGACTACACTGAAATTAGGAAACATACCACACTTTCAACTCGACTATCAGAAAACCTTTGGATAATACTATCATCAATACACATTTTTGACACGGAATTGTTGGTCAAACCTAAGGGATTGATCTTTAACACAACCAATTTTAAACAACATAACTTTGTCTATCAAAAGATCAAATTCTTTGGGTAGTACACCAGAGTTAGCGTTCTAAAAATTAAAAAACAAATATCAATTTATATACTAACATTTTTTTATATGTATGAATAGACATATGAACAGTTGGAAAATTTACCTTGTCATGACTTTCAAATAATTCTGCGCAAGATTTATTGATCAGTGTAGTGGCATCCCTGTCAAATAAAACAAAAGTAGTGGAATTTGTATCATCAATTACTCGCACCTTCAGCTTATACCTGAAATATAAAATACAAAAAAGGTTTACAAATGTATCTATAATTGAATCTATAATTTAATTTAATGAATATAATTAATATATAATATAATAATACAATAAGTAATGAAAAATAAATTGTGGCAAACAAAAAGATTACCTCTATTGGGCTTTGATAACATGTTTGTTACACTTCTCACAAAAAAACATTTTGGAATCTGAGTAAACAGCTTTACTCCATAAGCAAGTCGTGTACCACCAATCATCATCAGCTACAATATGTTTTATATTAGCTAAGACAATAAAAGTGCTTTCATGTAAAAAAATTACTTTCTTTTCAACTTAAACTATGCATAATCCATTTCAATAAACTGTTAAAAAACAATACTAATACTTCCTTGCAATCTTTCAGACCTCGAATAGTATTTCTATGAATCAAATTGATGAATTTATCCTGAACATTCTGTTTTCTAAAATCACACAATTAACTCAGTACCTGAGTAGGAGAATCTGTACTTTCAATCATCCTACACATGTTAAAATTGTGGTTAGAAAGGGTCATAACTTTTAAGTATCGAATAAAAAAGTATGTATTAAACTAACATTTTCTTAAGTTTGGTTGCGTCTTTAGATTGTATGTTATATATTATTTTCCTTCAGTCCAAACAATTTTGTAGACAAACCTTGTCTACATTGAAATATAATGCATTGTGTAATAATAAAAATAATCTAAATACAATAAATAAAAATCATCACTTCACATACCTTAGAAAATCTTTACTTTAGCAAAATGCACACTGATGACAACATTTTGCAACTCTCCACATGAGAGAAATGCATTCAGCTCATCAAAATAGTTACCAAATAAAGTACACTCCATGAGGAAGCTGTTGTAAATTAAAATTAAATTGTCAGAACACATATTTTGGATTGGTTATAGTACAAAATATTAGCTTACCCATCAACTTCAATAGAAATGACATTTAACTTAGTTGATGACCCTATTATATTGAGCTCTCTTTCAGTGTCCACACCGGTCAGTATTCCAATAACATCTATAAAAACATAATTATTTAAACACATATGCAAAGAAATATGTTCAACTAAAACCATAATAAGGATACTTACCCACTAAGTAGTCAACATAAAAAATCAGCGGCTCTTAACACATACATTGGGGTGTACTGAGGTATTGCACATGAAAGCAGATCATTACCTACATAGGGTACCTTAGTTCCAAATTGGAAATTAATTTTGTACTGATGACAGGTTGTTCTATAAGATCCTGAATTAGTAGACACACTAAAGAAATTGAAGGAATAAACTTTATCCTCAAAAATATCATTTTGAAATTTATAAATTAGTGTTCTTCTAACGGAAACATGAATTTTATCACCCTGAAAGATAACAACAAACATTAACCATGATTAATAAAATTTGCATTAAACTTTGGTAGAAAAAAATAAGAAAAAAAATGATAAAATAATTTACATCTTTATCTTGTATCACCATTTCCATGGAGAATGGAAACTTTGTTTTCCTGAAGTCAGAAACAAACCACAAGTGAATGACGCTTGCTATCAGGACCCAATTTTCACTTTCTGGATTAACATCTTTGATAGAATTTGTAATTTTTCTTAACACATACATTCTAAGGGTGACTTTTGACTAAAAGGAAAATGTAGAATGCAAATGCTCAACATGAAACACAAACATACCAATATCTATATATACTGAACAAGTGGTACAAAATTATTTTCAAAAATATCAAAAAATTATTTTACAATTTCAAATTCAATAGGCTAGGAATAGTAAGAAAACATAATGAGAGTATTGTCAAACAAAGAAAATTTCCAATTTTCAAATGGGAACTAGTTTTACCTAAGCATAAACATGACTTTAGTTAAAAAAAATGTCCATAACACAAAAAAAATAATCCTAAATTAAAAAGGGTGACGAATAATTTATGTCTGATTTATACAAAATATACAGGTAATGAAAAAAAAAGCCATGAATTCAGGTACATGAAATAAATAACATTTTTTAAATAAACAAAAACTAAAAAGATCTAATACAATTTTGGGACAATAAATACTGTAAGAGTAAAGTGTCAGAAAAATAAGATAAGATATAACCAAGAATGAGTTTTACAATTTTGAATGAATGAGATAACATATACAGTTCGACAGAGTATAAAAGCAAATATTAACCATATAAAAAAGAACTCAAAACTTAAAAATGTGCAAACAAAATTTCTTTTCCATTCCAAAGAACATGTTTCCACTTTAAGCATTGCTGTTAATGAAATTGTTTGTTGACTTCAGAAAGAGAAAAACTACAAGGAAATATAATTGTCAGGTTTTATACAAAAGAGATTTCAACACATATATGTATATGTATAAACAATAAAAGTACATGATTTTAAAAATTGATACTGAAAAACCTACTATGCAAAAAAATGGGAACTTTACGTAGGCTTGTTTTTCTTAATTGCAAAAGAGCCTTTTTGGTTAACAAAAGAAAGTACACTTGTTGAAAATTCTGAAATAATACGCAGATTCCAAGAGTACAAACTTTAACTCAAGAGATTGAGTTTTAAAATTTTCAATGAATGACAAAACCTGATGACTAAAAAATGTAAAAAGACAAACATTACCCATACCAAAGATACAAATAGTAATAAGAAATATCACAAATTTAACTATTAAGAATTGTGAGGTTGTATACATAGGAGATTAAGCATAAAAAAAATCAAAACTTTAAAACGTGCAAACAAATTTGCTTTTAGATTCAAAAGAACATGTTTCTACTTTGAGCATTGCGATTAATGAAATTGTTGTTTGATTTTAAAAAGATGAAAACTGCTGGAAATATAATTGTCAGGTTGCATAAAGAAGACATCTGAACAAACATCTATTTATAAACAACCACAGTAAACAATTCAAGGTCCAAGCAATGTGTCAAAAGGATGAAACATAAAGTACAACATTTTAGAAATTCATAGAATGATCTGAAAACCCTACTATATAAAAAATGGGAACTTTAGGTAGGTTTGTTTTGGACAATTGCAAGAGAGCCTTTCTGTTTAAAAAAAAATGAACCCTTGCTTGGAAATTTCTGAAATAATACACAGATTGCACAACATAGAGAGAAAAAGGTGGAAACCCTAAATTCCTAAAAATTAAAATGAGTCAGTAAAAGTTTTAAAAGAAAGTTTAACAATAGAAAGGAAATGTCTTTGAGATGAAAATTAGAAATACGGTTCAAATGGAGAAAAAGTCGAAACCCTAAGTACCCAAAAAACAAAATTACATTAACAATTAAAACAACAAAAAATCCATAATGAAAACAAACATTCATACAAAAGAACGAAAATATAAAACAACAGAATCCAATATCGGGGAAATCTTACCAATCTCATTGAACGATGCATTCTTGCTTTCTCATACGTACAAAAGAAGGAAAAAATCTTACCTTGGTGCTTGATATACGTTGAATCAGTTTGAAAACATGAAAATCAAGAAACAAACCTGTAAAAGTAGTGATAGCATTGACAGATTAGTGAAAAACATAAAGAAATCAAAGAAGACAAAAAGTGAGATACAAAGCGCATATAACAACATTAATGACTTAACGTAATCTGGTAATAAAAATAAAGAAGCAAATGCAAGACAGGCGGTAAAGGTATAAAATCATATCTAACATTACTGAAAGTAGAAAATGGCTCGTGTCACATCCACAATTTTTACAAAAAGTGTTTTGAACAAAATCATATAACTGTGTAAAAATGAAAACTTTATTAACACTTCGTGTGCAAACATGAAAATCAAGAAACAAACCTATGTGTGACTTGAATACATGTAAAAATGCAAACTTTATTAACATTTTCTGTGAAACATGACCAAAGATGAAACCTTTATCACCTTTCTGCTTCATGGTTAACCACGCACTGGCTGTGGTTCCTAGCTTGACTATTGACACGACAAACTAAAAGAAAATAAAGGTCTTATGGTGTGGATAATGTTGATCAAGTGTGATCAAGTGTTTTGAAGAATCCAAATCCAAGGTGGTTGATGAAAGGTTGGTGTTGCTGTTGTGTTTTGGTGGGATCTGGGTAAATAAAGTGTGATCCACTCCTTTGTTGAATCTAAAACTGATGTGAATTAAAACCTTTTTGAAATTAAGTGCTTTTCCAACTAAGTGAAAAACAACCCGTTGTTTTGTTGAATAAACCGGTTGTTTTACTCTTAGGAGTTTTTGTAAAAGGTTGAAAGGTGTTTGGTTTGGTTGACTTAACTGTCAAGCCAACACAATCGGTTGTTTCGTGATTTCAACCGATTGTTTCTTTGAAAATCCTAACAGAATTCAGTTTTGAATGGTGAATCTGTTTTAATTGTTTTCTAACTAAATACGCTCCTTCATTAATTGCTTTGACCAATCTTTGGAAAATATAAATGGTTTGTTTATGTTTTCAAATAAGTAAGAAACAACTTTGAGAAATTCACTTTGACAGATTTGATTTTAAGATTTCAAGATTCACATCAAGCTTTAGATTTTCAAGAGATAGTGGAATAGGATTCCAATTGTATTCAATTCAGATTGTACTGTGATAAGGTGTAATCCTTTATAAACCTATTGTATATCTGGTGTTGTGTTGCCAAGGAGTATTGTGTGTTCTTGAGGTGTTCAAGATCAATACTCTTGGCGTGGTTTGCCAAAGGTAGTGTGTTTCTTGAAGGGTTCAAGGTCACTACTTTGGTGGTTTGTGTTTTGTAATCTGGTTTGATTGCTTAGTGGATTACCCAGTGGTATTATGGGGACTGGATGTAGCTCTTGGTTTAAGAGTGAACCCGTATAAGCTGTTTGTGTGATTCTCTCTTACCCTGAACTCTTTTTAATTATGTTTTAAGCCTAACTGATATATACAATCAATTGTTTCGAAGAAACAACCGATTGTTTTTCTGTGTATTGCTGCATAACTGCTTGAGTTCTTGGCTAACTTGATTTATGTTCTGAATTTATACAAAGAATTTCATTAAACCTGAAAAAGTTTTCAAAAACCCCTTTTAAACAATTCACTCCCTCTTGTTTAAGGCCATATATTCTAACAATTGGCATCAAGAGCTTGGTACTTGAAAAATATTCAAGTTTGATCCTAAAATCTTTTTTCTAGGGCTGAAAAACTACCTTTTGGGGAGGGTGCCTCAATTAACAGGCCACCTTTGTTTTGTTGTTTGAATTATCATTTTTGGAATGTTAGAATGAAAATCTTGGTTGAATCTCTTGATAAAGGAATTTGGGATGCAATTGAAAATGACCCTTTTATTCCTAAATTTGAAAAGGATGGATCTTCTATTGAAAAACCATCGGTTGTTTACTCACACTTAAAACATAAAACCTGATAAACAATCGGTTGTTTACTCGAAACAATCAGTTGTTTCTATCAGCAGCAGCAGAAAACACTTTTATATCAGAGATTTTAACCGATTACACAGTTTCGGATAAAGATATACAAGAACCAATTAATTCTCCCCCTATTTGTCTTCACAAATAGACTTTAGCATGTATCAAAACAAATTTAAGAGAGATTATTAAGATCAAGGATACCTAACTCATTTCTTAG
>Ga0123342_1009842_pt1 | contig 11214 bp, 6 predicted proteins | sample Turbeawhitnodule_FD_89960 | JGI IMG/M metagenome (GOLD analysis project Ga0123342, IMG submission 89960) | Root nodule microbial communities of legume samples collected from Mexico - Turtle bean Mexico white nodule | ecosystem: Host-associated > Plants > Roots > Nodule | place: Mexico: Nepantla... | reverse complement strand
GCCCGACCGAAGGAGACACCAAGAAGGAACGACCGACCGAAGGAGAAGAAGATCAACACGTCAGCAATCTCATTACGTCAACCGACCGTGCCTGGGCCCCGTCTCTCCACTCAGGTACAAAATTATTTGGTAAATAAAAATAAAAATATTTTAAAACTATTTATATTTATAAAAAGTATTTTTGCGTTTCATTTAATTTATCTTATTTCTCCTGAATTTAATAAATTATTCTTACATGGCCAAAGATGCAAATGATGAAATCCAAAATTATTTATTGTAACATATAATAAAAATAAAAACGGAATCTGATGCCATTTTGTGGATAACCATATCAAAGTCGAAGATGCTTACTTTCCTAATACATAATTAATCATCAATGACAGAAAAAAAAAAGAGGAGGAAGGAGAATCTCATGCTTTCATTCAATAATAATACATGCCTCATTTTTTTATTTAATTATCATTAAGAAAATAAATGCATGATTCTTGTGCTGCTTGCAGCTATTTTTTAATAACACTTCGAATAAACGTTTTTCTATTAATTCTATAACCACGTGATTCCATCCGAAATCAAAGAGATAAATTTTACTTTTTATTCCTATATTTAAAATTATTAATTTCATTGCAAGGTACCAATCCAGAAGAAATAACAAAGAAAAATGTTTTTGGTAGATGTTTAAAGTGTTTATATTGTTTAATTTTTTGGCATGACTTAGATAATTGTGATATAAATGATCCTGCATTTTTACAAAATAGATATCATAAAAGAAAGTGGGATGAATTTACTAAAAAACACATGCTAAATTTATATGCTTTTTAACCCAAAAATTTAAAAAGTATTATGAAATATGCCTGCTTAGTTTGAATGAGTTTAATATTATTTTAACCTGACATGAAACTTCATTAATATTTGAAAGATATGTGACAAAAATAAATTATTTTCAATTTGTTTTAGTAATGTATCAATTTTGATATTATATACTATTAAATCATAAAATTAAGTAAATATAAAACTGTAATCATTATGTTTTATAATATTTTTGATACAAAATTATCTAACATATATATTCTTTTTGAAAGAATAACAATTTGAACGGAAATGTGATGACTCTCAAAGTTTTGGAGCTAGAGAGATTAAAGCAGTGTCAATGAGCACAGGGCAGAGGAACTTTAGGCTACATTGCCCACCAAACTTTGGAAGATATGTTTATAGTTATGGCATGGTGCTACTAGAAAACACTAACCTTGTTTACTGTCCATAATGCATTTATAATATTTAAGAAGAAAGTGAGGAAATGAGTTTTCAAATTGATGATGAAGGAATATTGCAAGGAAACTAGCAATTGTAGGACTTTGGTCCGTCCAATGGCATGCTGTGGACAAAAATATACCTTAAGAAGCCAAGACAGTTGATACTCCAATGTTAGATAGAATCTTTAATTTTCGAAGCTCAAGTTCTCCATAACAATCAAACCAGCACAGAACAAGAAAATTATTAATTATTCAGCTGCTGTAACACTAAGAACATGCTACTAATAACTGATTCTTTATAATATCAAATGTTCAAAACTATACAAAAGTAGGTAAATAAACTACCTAAAAGATATATGTTGAATTTCATATATGATCACCAACTTCTATACCAAAGGATCATTTTGATAATCTCACAGCATTATTTATGAAGAAATAGTGATATATGTTGAATTTCATATATGATCACCAACTTCTATACCAAAGCATCATAAAATAAACACCTTTAATTAGGCATGGAAGCCAATACAGATAGTATTGACTTCACAACATCTTGACATGTAGCTTAGACAAAATTGAACATCACAATTAATAGTAACGTTCCATCCAGATTATATCAGTAAGGTATAAACTCATCGCTCCACAACAAGGCTACACATATCACGTTAGCAATGCAGTAAATTCACCATAAGGTTAAGCTAAAACTCGAGTGAAAGGATACAAATTGCGATAATTGTCACGGTATAACATCATGATGAAATAATCATAAAACAAAACATAATAATGCATTAGTAGTTTCATCATTCTGTGTATTACTTTTTCATGTCACATAGGGAATGGAAGAAGGGACTCGGTATACACAGCCACCTGGGATCCATAAGAACCATTACAATAGGATCGATGCTCCTGCAACTCTCCATTGTCATTATATTTTGCCAATCCAGTACTACCATCTGTCCCAAAAATATCATCACCTTTTGTATAGCATACTGGGAAGAAGTACATACCAGAAGGAATGTTTTCAGCAGACACAACAATAGTCTTAGTCCAAGATGACTGCACTCTGTACTCTTTCATCACCCATATTTCCACTGAATGATTCCACTCCACAAAACTTATACTAAGCGAATCTCCAAGCACCCCCAAATCACAAAAATCAAAGTCACAGTCTAAAATTTCAACGGAGAAAAATATCTCTGAGAAACTCCTTTCAGTTAAATCAAAGACAACAACAACATTCATTGATACATCACAGGAAAAAGCCAACCAATGAATAGCACCATTCAACAGCGACCCTTCTTTGATACTTTCAGAGGAGTTCATATAAGACAAATGGGTGGCCTCAATATCTCTCCACACATTAGTTCTGAGCGAGAAAAACTCCACTCGGGTGGTTGCATTATGGCGCGGGATTGGATTGTATGACACTTTAACCACCAAGTAGTCATCGGTTGATGGGTCGTACCCGAAACCATAGAGAAATGTAAAAAACATGGCTTGCATCAAATTGGAGTCAATAGGAGTGGAAGATAATTTTCTGTGGACACCAGTTGATGGATTCCACACCCAGAGACTTTGGCAACAGTTAAGAAGTATAAACCCTCTGCAGGAACCCATTATCTGAACATTATGATAAGTAGTGAGAGGTAGAAAGTTGGGGTTTAAGGAAAAAGATGCAGAATCATCGTGAAGGGATGCGTTGAAGTCAATGGATCGGATTTTAGGAGCAGGAGGCGCTATGAACAAAAGTCTGTTGGTGCTTGCGGTGAGTCGTTGAAAATGTGAGATTGCAAATTGTGGATCAGACAGAAAACAAAGCCATGACTTACAGACACATTTGAAACGGACGAGGGATTTGACCGGCAACATCAACAGGATTTCGATTATGAGTTCCCATGGCAGAATCGGGGTCTTCTTCGTTTCCCTTACTCCTCTCCTACTATTGTCTCCCTTCATTTTTCGGTAGTTGACTTCGTAAACCAAAAAAATTAAATACCCAGTGCTTTTAGAATCACCAAATTGCTAATTCATAAAAATCAAATATGGCTTAACTTTTATAATTTTATGTTTTAGTATGTTAAGTTTTAAATTTTCAGTCCACTACTTTTGTTTTTAAAATATTATTTTGATCTTTAAAAAAGCGCTAAATAAATTAATGTATGTGTTTATAACTTATTTAATACTTTAGCTAATTATTCTTTTTAAAAACATAAAGTATTAAATTAATTGTAGAAGTAAAATGTTGTATAAACAAATATATGAATAAACTTCATAAAGAATGAATTCTATTTTTCAATTACGTTTTAGTTAAAAATAATCAAAATTAACATTTTAAAATTAACTTTGTTTATCTATTTTACATTTTTGTTAAAAATAATTAAAGCAAACTTTTTAAAATATATAAAATACTATATTAAAACTTTTAAAATTTTTACATGCAAACATACAAAAACGTAAAAGGTTAAAAGTTAGAGTAGAGACTATTCAAGATCTATGAGGTTTGGATACCGTGTCTTTGTCAGATACATATATTGGATATTGACACTCGTACGACATTCGTATAACACGTATTGATCAAGTGTCAAATTCCAAAAATACTTGTTAGATTTCTAACAATTTTAGCACGATTATAATATAATTTAAAAAAAAATAAAAAATTTTAAAACTCAAATTTATTATACAAAACTAGCGGGAACACAGGCACGTCATTGCCTTTGTATTCACTTTTTTTATTTTTATTATTTACATATATTTATGTTTAATATTAAAATTTATAAACAATATCAATATTAATAATATAAATTTATAGTAATTATAATAAATATTAAATTATATGAGAAGTAAATTATCTAAGTGCACAACTGATAATATTTTTATCAACATTTTACATTAATTTTTTTATATTTATATTTTATTATTTTTAATATTAAATTTTGATTTGACTTGAGTATAATGCTAAACTTTGTAAGATTATCAAGATTAAGATTAAGGCTTAAAATAATGCAGATGGTAATGTTCCTCAAGATCTTCTCATTTAAAGTTTAGAGTAACTTTCATGTTCATCAAACGCTTTATGCAACTTTTGTATATTGGAAGTTGTAAAATCTATGACCATAGATATTGAATCCGCATCTTCCATGGAAAAAAAATTGAAAATATAATCCAGAATCCAAAAATTTCATATAAAAGAAAAAAAAAACTCAAAAATCTTTCATTGCTTTGTTAGGTGTGTACTTTAGGAGTGCAATATCAAGAAAATGACTCGAATTAAACTAAAATTGAATGTAAGTAAAAACTAAAATTTGTCTTGAATAAACATTTTCATACAAAAATATAAAAAAAAGAAAGCAATAGAAATAAAAATGTTCAAATCCTATAACTGTGAATGAAATGAAGCTCTGAACTTTTATAAAACTCCAAATCTGTACTAATTATCTTATTCATTTACATCTCAAACCTCGAGAGTCATTAAAACATTTCACCAATTTTATTCTCACACAGTTGACTTCCGCATCGTAATTTCCACCTAAGCGACGTGGTTTCAATGACTACTGCTAATGAAGAACATTCTAAAATTTCAAAACGACAGCAAGAATCATTGAAACATTTCACATTGTAATCTCCACCTAAACGATGTCATTTTGACGACTATTACCACTGAAAAACCTTTTAGAACTTCAAAACCACATAGTATTTGAAAGACGATCAATGTAATTCTTCAACCAGTCACCACCATCCGTACTTCCTCCACCCCACCTCAGCAGCCAAATTTGGCAGAGAATCGCAACCTCCACCGTAACATCGTCATGTTTCTTGCCAAAAACGCTTCTCCGGATAGCCTAAACGAAATCGGATTCTGATTTTTTGGTATGATTTTGAATAACTATGACTGATGCAATGATATTAAATACACTGATAATGGAAGCGGTTATTATTTTTTAACTTAGCAACCGCTCCACAGGTTCAAACCCTTTCAACTTCTAGTAACCATTTATTTGAATTTGGCAACGCTCAATGACATTCAGTTTCAAAGTTCAACTTCTAATAACCATTTCGTGTGAAATAATAATAATAAAATCAACAATCATTAAATGAGAGAATAAAATAGAAATATTTTATTAATATATAGATAAAATAAGAAAAAAAATATATACCAAAAACAATTACAAAAAGAGAAATCTCCTTTATAGATATAGAAGATATAGAATAAATATAGATATAGATTTTATTAAAAATAAAAAATAAATTATTTTGAACTAACATAAGAAATATTTTCTACTAAAAAAACTGAAATATTTTTATATATAAATTTTTATTTTCAATTTATATAATTTATAATATATATATCCGTATTATATAATTTATAATATATATATCCGTATTCGTATATTTATAATATATATATCCGTATTCGTATTAATGTATGTGTTACATAGTTTAAAATACTATAATGCAAATATCACGATCTGTACATGAAAGAACCAATATGCTGTTAAAGCTTGTATATTTAGATGATAAAAAAAAAAATAAGAAAAAAAAGCTCATACTTTATAATTCATTTTTTGGCTCAAATCTTTACCGATAAACGTGCCGTTTAAATTAATACAATTTGTTTTATGCTTTCAATCTGGACCTCAATTTTATGCTTTCGACCAGCAACATGGGTCTTCTGGAAAAGAAATGGAAAATATTTAAAAAATGAAACAAAAAAGACCCAAAACTGCTGTTGTGTGTATTACATTTGCCAAGTAAGGAGCTAGAATACTGCTAGTTAAACAAAAGACATTAGTTATTGGCTATTGGTTTGTATCAACCTCTTTAACAGCAAGAGGTTCATACCACTGGGGACCAAATCCAGCTGCTTTTCTCGCAGCCTCATTAAATGGTGGCTTCAAGGGTCCTCTAAAATATGCTCTCACTATTGCATGAAACTTTGCTGTCACTTCATGTTCTTCATGTTTACTTTCACTTTCCTCTTCTTGCTCTGAGGCTGGATTCATAGACCTCTGGCATAGATACTTGAACCACTTCACTCCAGCAGCACAATGTGTAATCTCTTCTGGATAAACTACACTTTCTAGTAAATCTGCCGTAGTGTTATCACCGCTATTGCGAAATCGTGAGATTGTTGTAGGCAGCACATCAAGTCCTCTGGCCTGTTTCATACTCAATCAGGGGTACCTTTAGATCGATACAAGCAATAGCACAATTTTTATGAAATGTAGAATACTCGTGTCGTGCGAGTGACAATGCATCAAAATAACACAAACATTCTGTCATGTTTTGAGATGTATAATAGTTGAGGGAGGGAGCTTGCCTCACTCTGAGGTCAAGATATGCCCCAAGCCATAGTGGCACTAATATATGATCTACTATTAGAAGTTCACATCTAAGACCTTTTTAACAGGATTGTTGGATCCCCATTAGTTGACCCACAAACAATAACTTGTGATGATCACAACATGAACAGAGTTCATTGCAAGAGTTTTTATTACAGTAGCAATTTAACTTCTTACAGTTTTATTCTGAAATTGTAGTATTTTTCGCTCATCCGATGATAAGGCTGGAAAACCTCCAAGAAATAAGTTACTTCAGAAATGAGAACAGATGGAAACTCTTATATACAGCAATTAGTATAATGTAATGTTTTGAATGTAAGCAAGTGATTCCATTCAGGTCATCAAAACTGAAAACTAAACTCTGGCAAATTCCAATGCTAATAAAGTCGATTATCATATTGAATAATTGCAAGATTTTCCAACTATAATAACTGTAAACAACTTTTTAAAGAAACAATACAATAATTTACATTCAACTTTGTCTTTCTGAGTTAGCACCACAACCATGTAAGAAAAATGGTTTTCCCAAAGTTAACATATAAAGTCAATTTCATAAAGAAACAGTAACTCTTTATCTTCAAGGAGGAGAATAATGAAGAAAACGTGAATGACCCGATTAAATTAAGAAAGCCAAAAACAAAACAAAAAATTGTTAAAGATTTCCAGTGTTTTTCCCCTGCTACATGGACACTTTAAAATCAGAAAATACACCATGCGTGCAGTTAAAGCTTATGTAATTAACAAATTGCTCCAGGTCCCTGGGGACAAGAGACATCCCACCACAAAATAGTACTAAAATAACCTACTAGTTGCCAAAATGAGCGTGAATAAAACATGTTTGTAGCTTCAACTTTCCAAGCTTAAACAACAGAGATAAAAACCTTCCTAAAAATTGCCTTTGCACTTTTCCTATGAAAATCTAATTGCCACTTCGATCAGAAAACTTGTTCTTCTGTTCTCCACTAGGGAACCATTTCAGCAATACTAGTTAGTAGTAACTACAGTCGGCAGGATGGGAGAAACTGACCTCTTGCTTCAAGTATTAGGAAAATTATTTGCAAAATTACATGTGTTCAATTGCAGTTTTGCCTTTTAAGAACTATTTTGTAGTGCAATTTTCAAAAACTTAATTTTTGAGAGGGGGTGAAAGAGATAAAGTGGGGGAAAAGGACAAGGAAAAATTAGTAGCAGAAAACTGAAATTAAAAAGTCAAAATAACTTATAAATAATTGGTTTTTTATTTTAAAAATTGAAAAAAGAAATATTATTTTTTGAGACATATTTCAAAAACTACTCTTATCAAACATATGTTTTTGTTTTCCAAAACAGAAAATGGTCATAAAAAAAGCACTCCACATGTTCAGTTTTTTTTTTGTAAAAAATCAAAGCTTGTGACAGGCATAAAAATTGCAAGGATTGCTAAAGCACCCCGCAACCCCACCCCACAAAAAATCACAATCCACAAGTCCTGCATTAGTAAGCAACCCTCTCGATTTTCACAAGTGATACAAGGTTAATAACCTCAATTCGTCATGAATATAAAGCAAAACCATAAATAACAAAAGATGAGAATGGCAAAATAACTCAAAGACACACCTCATGGACACAATGTTCAATGGCTAATCGTGCTAACAAATCCTTGGAAGTAGCAGTGGCAGAATCCCAAAGGCCATCATGAGCCGGTAATGCTCCATAATAAGAACCAAGCTCCTCAAGTCGTGCAGCAAGAAGAGTGAAGTGCCGCCCTTCGTCCTGTGCTACCTTCACAAAATCTGTAAAGAACTCTCTAGGCATTGATTCTTGCTTGCCAAACCGGGCTATTATATCCTGCATGAATGTATCATAAGTAAAAATATTTGCCAATAAATGTTGGGGTGGCATATGAGAAAACTAAACTTCTTCCAAACAAACAATTAAAACACACTTAAGTTTAGTTCAGACCCTAAGAGTGATGAGTGTGATTATAATATTGAAATCAAGAAATAACTATTTTATCTTTATTAACTTTTCCTTAAATATAGATAAATCTCTTCTCCAATTCTCTTATCCACTAACACTACCATCATTCCATTTCCAGCCACCATTAAAATCCCAAACAATTTCACAAAATCCAGCACTTTAATCAGAAAATTTCCACCTTTACCTTGACAATCTTTGTCACTGTAAGGCAAGTTTAAAAAGGAGAGAAAATTGAACTGACCTACCTTGAGGTCTTATTAAATGACATTCACATCTACTCTACTTTGTAAAAGAACGCTCACCTACCCTAACATAGAATTAAAGAAGATCCCTCTAAAATTCGTGTATTCTTCATCTATATAGCCCAAATACCAATCTCTTCTCCAAAAATAACAAAAAACACTTGATGAAAAGAAAATTGGGAGAAACATAAAGAAAGAACGAGCACTTTGCTAAAAATACAAAGAACTTTGAGAGTCAAAGAATGCACAGTTGTAAAAGAAGTATTGTGGTGTCTATCATTAACAAGGTCAAGTCTGTTATTTTTACATGGTGTGGTGTGTCACTAGATAAACAAATGGGGGAGAGGTAAATGTTTGTTTAAAAACTAAAGGCGCTATAAGCAACATTTGAGAAGACTTTGGGAGAGGTAAGTGTAATTTTCTCTAAAAAATACTCCATTCAAATGAAACATTTCCTCTTCTTCTCTTCACAAACAAGTAATCTAGTATTTCTGTGGGGTTTTTTTTTCATTATCATTATCTTCTTTATTTATTTTTTCTCTCTGCATGAACAACTTCTTTTAGATGACTAAACAAGTAATCTCAATAGTTAATGAGAAAATATATGCAGTGTTAAAATATTGATTCTCTCATCAATGATGGGATAATTAGTTTACCCTCCTTTACTTTAGAAGAGCCAAATATGTACCATTAGAATTAAAGAGTTACAAGTATAACTCATTCTGTTCTATCATTTTTCAAAAACATGGAATGGAATCTTTGCTTGATTCCATTTTAGAAAATATAAACAATGGAATAGCATTTCTATTCCAATTTATCCCTCCTCATTATAGTCCCATCCATGGGCTTCCACTATCAGCAACCGATTCAAATATACCCAAAAATAAAGTGTTCCATGCAAGCAAAGCATTTAAGCGCAAGTGAAGTTAAAGGATACAATTAACAATCCACAAATACCCAAGACAAGTCAATGGCCCAACTTTCAGTGTGAGTGAGGCTATGAACGATGGCTATTCTGCTCTGCAAGCTTCCCGCTTTGCCCAGCTTCGGCATCAGACCCGGCGCCACCAACTTCACCTGCCAACACAATATTCTATGCACGTAAGTGAAAGTGAGGCATTTCGTCGAACAGTACAGAATGGAAGAAGCAGAATGGTGCAGACAGAGGATAGCCTTGCGGGGCGATCAGGGAGCGTAAGGTGGTCGCCGGCAGAAGGGTCGTAGGGTTCCGCCATGGCTCCATTGAGCCACCGAGTAGCCACCGAGTCGCCGAGTCGCGCCTTCTCGAAGGGGTCGGCGGTGTTGAGAACTCGGAGCGCCGCTTCCACTAAGGTTTCTTCTTGGTTGGGAACCATATCTTCTCTCCTTCTCGATTTGTTACGGTGCTCAAATTCTAAGCATTTCTTTGTTTCTTTAACAAAGTAAAAATAGGGAGAGCAAAAATTCTGAATGTCACTGCAGATTTGTTTATGAACCACAACACCAACTTACACAAACAATAAAACCAACTCACAACAACAAAACAAAAAATCAAAATATAATTAAGGATTTAGAGTTTCAATCTTTTTTATTATCTAAATTCACGATGACGGGTTTGAAATACAATTTTTTTACACACTTTAACGAGAACTTGAAACTACCCAAATTGATTAATTATATTGTTTTTAATGTGAAAACATGTAAACAGTGAAAGTAATAATAAAACCAAAATTAAATTAAAAAATATATAAATTTTGAAGATTGATAAAACAAAACTTTTTCAATAAAAATATTAATTTAAAAATAATCAATTTTATTAAAGATTTAAAAAATCCTATCACGTGTTAGACAATTATAATCAAGAAGTTACTTGGATAAGTGAAATTAAACTAAAACGCAAAAACACAACATAAGAATAAATTTTATTATAATTATTGTTCTTACAACAAGACCAAGAACACTAGAATCAGGTTGATAAGATTAACTCTTATACAAATCTTTCGAACTTTGGGCTGGACTCTCTCGGTCTCTTCTTGGGCTGGATACTCTGGTATTCTCCTCACATTGGGTGCTCTAGGCTTCTCCTCAAGGTAGATGCTCTCGGCTTCTCTTTCAACTAGATGCTCTCGGCTTCTCCTTCAGCTAAGTGCTCTCGGCTTCTCCTTCAGCTAAGTGCTCTCGGCTTCTCCTTCAGCTAAGTGCTCTCGGCTTCTCCTTCAGCTAGGTGCTCTCGGCTTCTTCTCCTCACAGGTGGGTGTGTGTACCTGCAAGGCGTTCCGATGCCAAAGTCAGGTTCATCAGATAAATTGAATCTTTTTCTATCTCTTGAGTTGAACCTCTATTTATAAGGCTCTCTTATTGGGCTTAAGAGTTACTTGGGTCTTTTCTTTTTGCACCTAACATTTTGAAAACACACACATGTATATTTGGGCCCATCTTATGGGT
>Ga0123342_1009841_pt1 | contig 11215 bp, 2 predicted proteins | sample Turbeawhitnodule_FD_89960 | JGI IMG/M metagenome (GOLD analysis project Ga0123342, IMG submission 89960) | Root nodule microbial communities of legume samples collected from Mexico - Turtle bean Mexico white nodule | ecosystem: Host-associated > Plants > Roots > Nodule | place: Mexico: Nepantla... | reverse complement strand
GGTTTGCACCCATTTATATATTATGAAATGTCCTTATCTCTAGTCGATGTGGGATTTCCAACACACCCCCCTCACGCCGAGGCTACCAACTCGTGCGTGGAGATATATGTTATGGGTGGTCCGATAACGGCCCGATAGCGGGTGGACTGATAAACCCAACAAATACTCGCTAGGACAGGCTCGAAATGGCTCTGATACCATGTTAAGAAGTGGGCTTTAAGCCTAACTCAACCCCATAAAGCCGGCTCATGGGATGAGGTTTGCACCCATTTATATATTATGAAATGTCCTTATCTCTAGTCGATGTGGGATTTCCAACAATCTAATTCATCTCACAACACTTTATTTATCTCAACATAAATTAAAATAGATATAAGTAAAAACTTTTCAAAAATTTTGTATTATGTTCTTACTATATATTAACATTTCAGTTAATTGTACAAATAGTTATACGTTTAAGATGTGTTTCAATGGTGTAAAAACTCTTTTCCAATTTCTCACAACTTGATCTTTTAATCTACACAATCTAGATTATGAGTGAAACAGGAGTAATGTACTTAATTCTATAAGCCACAAAGTGATTCACATACCATTCAAAGTCTGAGACCTCAAATCATTCTGTTTACCATAATATATCAATTTAATATATATATATATATATAATTATTAAATGTAAGCTCAAATAAACCAAATATTATATTATTAAACATTTTACAAATAAACAAATGTTACATATAACAATTTGAATTTAAATATATATTACAATTCACTCACACATCATTTGAGTCAATATTTATTACTTGAATGACCTATTTTCTTTAAATAAAAGAAATATTTTTAGTTAAGCGAAAAACAAAGATTTGATTTATTCTATTTTCACTTAATTAAAAAAATTGCAGAAAATAAAAATTTAACATATCTTTCTAAAAACTGATCCAGAACCCAAATTGTCAATTTTTAACTTTCTTATATAGTTTAAACATAAAAAATAAAGTTATTTTTTCAATCAAATTTATATGCATACTAATTAAAACAAATACTTATTTCACACTTAAAACAAGTCAAAACTATATGTGTGATATAATTCAATTGCTTTCTAAACTTTAATGTTACACAATGTAATATAATATAATTTCTATTACATTTACCTGCTATTTGTATATCCAAATTAAAAATAAATGTAAAATACATATTCACTAATTCAATTCAAATATATTTGGTAAAATTCCAACCAAATCAGTAACAATTATGCTTCATGATTATTATTAACTTCAATTTTAATTTTAAATAATTTTCCTCACTTAAGAGTTATTTATGTTCTAAAGCAATAGCTAAAAATATAAAACGCAACAAAATTTCTAGAGACCTAGACAAAATTACCAAAATAACCAAATATTTATAAAGGATGAACAAAACAACCAAAATCAAATTAAAGGAGGAACAAGTTGAAAAAAATATATTTATCAACTAACAAGATATAAAAACATCAAAATATTAGTAGAAAAGGTTTAAAAAATTAAGAATATAAAGATCTTAAAAAAAAATGAATTTACTTTAAAATTCAATTCTAATAAGATAGAATTGCTCTATATTATGTCATCTTGTAACTTTGTTAATGAAAAAAAAAAAACAGGAAGAGATATATGTAAATAAGAGAAAAGTTAACCAGAGAAAGAAGAAAAAATAAATAAGGGAAGTGGGCCTTTTACCCAATACTTATAGTTTTGATCCATCAACTAATAAAGAAGTTCAAAAATGAAAAGTTAATTGTTAAATAAAAACAGTTAACTTAATAAACCAAAAGTCTTTAATTAGTTTTTTTTCTTCTGAATTAGCTAATATATATGAAACTATGTTAATGTGTTTTTTATTTTGTTTTTTAAGGGCCGATATAGTTTTACACTGTTATAGTTTTCTTTTTTTCAATTAGTTACGAACTTTCTATCATTATATTTATTTAGGGATGAAATATTTTATTAAAGATTAAATATGAATAACGTTTAATTAAGTAAATAGTGTAATATTAAAAGAGTTAATATATGTTACTTCAATTATGATATGAAAAAGTTATAAAAGTAGTATAATGAATTTGCTGATATAAAACCTACAAAGAAGGGCACATTAGCTAGGACATATGTTTTGAATTGGTCTCTTCTTTTAATTACTTTTATTTTAGTTTCCTGAATTTGTGAGATATTGTCATGGTTATTTTTGAAATTAAAAATATGTTAAATGATAAATTCTCTAAATTAAAATTCGTTAATCATTTAGTTTTATTAAAGATTATACAGTGACAATAGATTATAAATAATAACAATAATAAATCATACAAGTTACGAACTAAAATGACAAGAGCCTCAATTTTATTTTATTTTTTTACTTTGAATGCTGAAAACATGTTGTTGAGTGTTGTATTAACTAACTTTGAATTCATATTGATATATACATGTATTAATTATATGAATTGTTGAAAAGTGTTAAGGTAACTTTTTCAAAAATACATCAATATCAGTCCCTATTGGGCAGCCAGCATCCATCTTTGACATATTTATGAATTTCCTTGATTGAATACGACAGTAGGGTAATGATTGAAAATCTCTATTTTTTATATCATTACATTACAATTTTAATATTATTATTTTAATATTTTTTATATCATTTAATTACAAATTTATTTATATATATATATATATATTTATTTATTTTTAAATTCATCTGATTGTATACAACTTCACAAACTATTATTTTTCTTGTTAGTAAGATGTAACACAAATAAACGGTTCACTTTAATCACAAAACTCCCATCTGTATGTTTTCCACTGTTCCAAATATTCTCGAATTGCGAGCCTCACATTTAAATTAAAATTCATCATTTTATTGTTTTTTTAATTTAAAACATTTGTGATTGATAATATGAAAGGAATGCATTTTTATATATCATGTTGGAGATCCCACATCAACTAGAGATGAGAGTCTTTCATAGTATATAAGTGGGTGCAAACCTCAACCCTATGAGTTGGTTTTATGGGTTGAGTTAGGCTTAAAGTCCACTTCTTAATAATATTTTTGAGAATGAAATTCTGCATGCATATATTTTTTCTTCTTATATTGATATCACTCTCGATTTTACTCAATCATGGAAAAAATGAAATATGCTAACTCCCATAAGTCTCGTAAGAGTAACAACTCTATCAACTATTACATAATGCTCATTGTTTTCCTTTTCATGGCTTTGAAATTAATGAATTTAGGCTAACAATATGAAAGTGATGAAAGAGGTACTATGACAACCAAAGTTTTTTTATATTTTTGTTTTTACAAGAGTTCCTTATACGCGTTTTTCTTGATCTTGAAATTCTCGATTTTTCAGTTTTCGACTTTTGATAAGGGTATCTGCTGATTATACTCCGACATTCAAGTCAGCTTTTGTTTTGAGTGAAAGATGTTAATTTAGGATCAAGATTACATTACCTATGTCCTTATGGTATTCTCCTATTTATAGTTATTGTGTTGGGTCAAATTTCCTTTTAATCATAATTTGTGGGTGTTTACTATGAAGTACTCATTAATGACGTTCATAATCTTGTATGTTGTTCGAGAGACTGACTGTAATTTTGTCGAAATGTCGAATAATTCTTAGTACTCGAGTACTTGACAGTACATTAGCACTTGCCAACACACTATGAGACATCATCATCTCGGTAATCCATAGTAAACTATGGTACCTCATCATCTCGATACTCAAGAGTACACTATGGGACCTCATCATATCGTTATTCGATAGTACATTGACTCTGAGGTTCAAGCGAGGTGAATAGTGTTAAAAAGAAAATTTTGTTTCTTTGTCATGTCGATGTGTTATTAGCCTCGTTGGGTACACTGCCCCCTAACCCGAGTAAGCCTACAAAAGGTCTAAAAAGATGTAGGGTTTTCTAGATGTCGCTTTTCGGCAGGAATTCACGATAGTGAATTTGTTTTTGGCCGGGAACATTGAAGCACTTTCTAAATGTCATTCTCAATAGAGATTTTTTTGGGTGAGTTCGACCTTGACCGAGAACATTGTGGCACTTTCCATATGTCGTTTTCGGTAGAGATTCACTTGGGTGAATTTGACTTTTTCTGAGAATGTTGTCACGTTTCCCAAATGTCGTTCTCGATAGGGATTTACTAGTGAATTCAACTTTGAACGAAAATATTATCTTGTTTTTCGTATTCACGACATGAATTTACTTTATTTTTATTTATTTTCAATTTCTTTATTTTTTACATATTGTATCTATCTTATTTTTACCAAGTAAATCCTAAAGTTGATCTATTAAGGTGGTTAATGAAAAGAGATAAAAAAAAGTAAAAATAAAAAAAAAAAAATTACAAATTGAATGATAATAACATCATTGATACGATATTTATAGTAATAATAACAATAAACGAGTAGTTATAATTCTAATAAAAGTTTACTGCCAATAAAATTAATAATAATAATGACAATAATAATATTAAAAATAATATTGATGATGATAGCGTGATTGTAATAATAATGCTACAAATAATTAAAAAGAATGTCACTATAAATATGTTAAAACTGTGGTTTATAAAACTAGAAAGAAAATTTATAGTATTTCTTATTTTTTTTAATTGAATTAAGAATAATCTCAAATAAAATTATTAAGATGGAGATTTACCTAAAAGTAATAAGTAATGAAATATCACAAGTCAAAGATCGATAATTGTAATTACTGTATCCTACTTTAAATACTTATGTTTAATACATATACACAAAAAAACATAAATAACGAAAATAACCTATAAACAATAATATTAAATAAATTAAAACTAAAACTAAAATTCCGTAACCGTAATCATAATAAAATATTTGTTCATAACGTGTATTTGTTTTTAAAATAAAAGGGTCGGCAACGTGTAGAATAATCTAATTAAAATTCATAAATATGTTTTATTTTTATAAATTTTTTAATTAGTAATATTTACATGTTTTTGTAATAACTTTGATAATTATTTATACAATTATTTAATGGATGTTTCTTCCTGCATCCTATAAAAAAAATTCCTATATTCCATCAATTTTCAAAAAAGATTGTTTTGCCATTTTTAATGACTTCTAGATTATTTTTTTTTTTTATATTTTTTTCCAAAACAAACTTTCTGAAATTCATGGAATGTATTTTTGAAAATATTTTTTTTGGAAAATGTTTCCCAGATCATAATTTTCAAAATAAATTTCATATTGGAATGTAATATTTGGAATAATTTTTTTGATTGTATTTTGGAAAAATCTTTCTAAAATATAGACAAATTAAATGGAACATTTGGTCATTTTACCTATTTAATAGAATGCAGAAAAAACATAAATAAGGTGTAGGAAGAACTTTGAGCAGGTACAGAAAGAAATACTCCTATCTGATTAAAATTGATAATAACTTTGGGCCAACATGAATGTATTTTAAAGTGGGGTGCTTCTTCATGCACCTCCATAGATTCTTAAGACACCATAGTAAATATGAAACTACATTTTTATCCCTCAATTAAATAAATAAATAAATCCTAAAATCATACACAGGTTTTCACCTTATTCTTTCTTTTGTTTTTCTCATTGCGGCACCCCCAAATACATCATCTACCCCAACACCCCATTTGTATTGGTTGAAGGCTTTTTTTGGTGATTGTTTACAGAGTTTCGGGAGCATTTGATATTCTATTTCTAGTTTTATTGTGGAAAAGGTTAGCTTTTTAAATGTATTTCACTATTCTTTTGCACTGGTTTCTTACTATTTTTTGTGTTGATTTTTTTTCACATTTTAAATTACATAATTTGGAAGTCACTTTCAAATCTAGAAGTGTGTTATGAATTTGTAGAATTCAAAAACATTTTTTTGAAAAAATACATTATGTAATTCGGAATATGTTTTTTCAAAGTTTTGCTTGTGGATTATACAATCTGAAATTAATTTTCATGTTTGTGTGCCTTTCATATTAGGCAATTTAGAACTTGTTCATGGATTTGAAAAAACGTTCCAAATTACATAATTCGAATTATAACCTTACATTATGAATTGCCTAATTCGAAACGTTTTTCTGGATTCATAAACAAGTTTTGGATTGCCTAATCTAGAAGGTATACAAACACCTCCATAATCAAAACTTCAAACATTTTAATTTTTTTACAAAAGGATATTTTTGGAATTATAAATTTTATGGCAGTGCCTCAATAACCTATGGAGGTGCATAAAGAAGCAACCTTTAAAGTGGACCAAAAAATCTTTTAGTCTCGAAAGAAGTTAGGCCTAGAAATTATTGTGTCATGTAGGTTATTGCTTCCTACACCTCCATAGCTTCTCTTGACACTCTTATAGGTTAGGCAAAAAAATCATTTTGTCCTTAAAAAAATACATTTTGAAATTTATAATCCAAAAATGTATTTTTTTTTCTATTTACACCTCCCAAATTGTAGAATTTGAAAAATACTTTCCAAATTTTACTATTTATATTTTTTTAAAAAAATAATTACATAATAGATTATAGAATTTGAAAGGTATTTTCAAATTTAGAAATATCTTCTAGATTTTATAATCTAGAAATACTTTTTAGATTTCATAATCTAGAATGCATTCGTTTAAAGAAACTCATTATGGATTCTATAATCTGTAATTTTTCTGGATCACTCATTCTAAAATGAAAAAAAGTTGGGATTTTAAAAAGTATGAAGATGCTAAAAAGAGTTATGGAAGTAAAGGAAGAAACAATAATGTCATGTATCTCTAATGAGCCCTTGTATTCGTGAGCTACATAACAGAAGGGCTGGCACAAATAGGGATTTCTTTTTGCACTCTTGTGTTTTCATGCTGCACCTCCATAGGGTGTGTAAAATATAAAAATGCCCTTAATCTCTCTCATGTTGTTGCTGCTAATCCTTCTTTGTCTCATTTTCTTCCCTTCGGCAGTGTATTCTTCTAGTTTTACATTTGTTATCTCACACTTTCTTCACTTAAACCAGTTCAACATATCATACTGCATTATGATGAAAACAATTCTGGTTCCACAATTTAAAAGTAAATTCCAGATTCCAAAATTTATTTTTTTTATAAAAAAATGGCCTTAAATTGTGTAAATCTGAAAATATTTTTATACAAAACAAATATTTTTAAATTATGTAATATGAAAAAATACAGATTACACAGTCTGAAGTATTTTTGTAAAAAAATAACTTCTAAATTATGTAATAAAAAATAAAAATGTGTTTAGATTATACAACTTACAAACTTTTTTATCTAAAAATATTCCTATATTAAGTAATCTAGAAGACACTTTTAACTTTCCAATCATACAATCTAAAAAATTTTAAGAATAAAAAATTTAAAATGAATGGAAGTTAACATTAAATGAAGAAAACAAAATGGAAGTTTTTCATATTTAGAAAGTGCAGAACAAAAACATAAGGTGAAAAAAAAAATTCCCCACAAATAAAATGAAGCAAGAAACAAAAATGGTTACGGGCTATGTGCATTCAAGAAATGCAGGCGGACTTGTGTTTTGATTTCCTATTGGATTTAAATTCAAATGCAATAAATAAATAAATAAGATAAATGAATGAATAAAATAAAAATCAGAATATACTTCATTTTAATAAACGGAAAAGGAATAGGGCACTAGAATAACATGTTAATACGTTAATATTTTTGGAAAAGTAAACTTACTGATATTGTTTTTGTTAATAACAAATTACTTTATCAATATATAGCTCACGGTAATATCTGCTGGAGTGCAGTGTATTCTAGTATGGATAAATAATTAATAAGATCCTTATTTTAAGATGTTCTTAAGTTAGTTTTCGAAATAACAAAATCAGTACTTGAAGCTGTTAAAATTCTATTAAATTGTAAAATTATTTTGTTATTAAAGATCAATTCGACAAATTTTTTTTTTACATTTTTTAAGGATTAAATTGGATTTTTATTTTCAAAAACTAAATTGAGAATTTCTCACATCTTTAAAAACCTAATCATTTGTACGATATAATAGCTGTCAATTTACATTGGTCCGACACTAGCATAATATAACATCGACTATAACCAGAAACTACTTACGAATTTTTTTATAAATGTTTAAAAAAATACTTTCGTAAGATGAAAATATTTTGTACGTAAACTAATTTAAAAATTATATTTTAATTCTCTTATAAGTCGATTTTAATTTTTAGACAGGGAAATATTTTTTTTACAAAAATATATGAAAAGAATTCTCCAAATATATTCTTAAATTGGTTTTGACTTCAGTTATTTTAACTTGCGACAACTCACATATTAATTTTAACCCGTGATAGATTGTTTACTACCTAATTGAAAAAATATTTCGGAAGGAGAAAGCAATAACAGACATGTGGATCTTAATGTCAGAAGTTTAAAAGTTACATATTTTAGTTTTCAACTTAAATCTTGTTTGGAATTTAGGTAAGTGAGATAATAAATTATTTTATCATACTAATTTAACTTTTTGAATGATCTTTCTATTATAAACTTTGTTGATTTGATGTTTAAATTTATAGTTTCAAGAAATAATTATATTTTTTTTATCAAATTTTGTTAGGGATATAAAATTTTGAAGCTAGAAAGAGAAAGTTATTTCAGGATTTTCTTGTTCAGCGACTAGAAGCCTAGCCCAATAAGAACATTGTACTTGCCGGGCCCAATAATGTATTTGTTAAAAAGTTTCTTGTCTAATGAGAAATAACTTTTAACTTTTTTTGAGAGTTCTTTATATTATATATATATATATATTATAAATATTTAAATTTGTGGTTTAATCATTTATTTTCTTTTGTGAATAGTTTTATTTGAGTTTCTTTTATCATATGATAAATACGAATTTTTGAAAAGTTCTTCTTTAGAGGATTCCTTTAATATTTTTTGATATTGTATTTTCTCAATTTTTTTTGTAAGCATTAATTAGAAAGTTATCATTCATATATTCAAATTTCCATAGCAATTTTTTACATTAGAATTTTGGAAAAAATTAGAATATATATATATATATGTATATATATGAACTTAATACTCATAAATATATATAAAAAAAATTTCTTGTTCTTTTCAATATATATCTAAGATATAATTTCATGAATTAAACTTATTTATTTTGATAAATAATTTAAATATTTAAATAGATGAACATCGTGCATCAAACAATAGAAATTGGTCTTGTAAATCGAGTTCTTTAGTATTGGCTATAGATAAAAGAGAAGGGAAATCTACTTGCAAAATACTTTTCGACGTAAGTAAGAATATTAATGTATAAGTGAATATAGAAGGTTGAATGAGTACTTCCTAGTAATTTGTTGGGTTGGGCTCACTTCCTATATGGAGGGTTTATAAGTCATCGGAATAGTGACCTATAGACCGCGTATAGTAGCTGCAATTTGGTGAATTTTCTGGTTTATTGTTCTCTATTTCATCTCTCTTGTCTTGCTATTTGGCTGATTATTGAGCACAATTTGTGCTGTGATTTGAAACTCTCTTGTAACTTAATTTTGGTCATAATGGAGTTTGATTAACTAGCTTGTTCCCGTGGATTTTACTTCTCACACTGAGAAGGTTTTCCACGTTAAAATTTCTGTGTATTCCTTCAGTGTGTGTTTGTTGCTGCCATTATTTGTTATTGCTTCTCACAGATTCTTGCAAGTTGGGAAATTATTATTTGTTGCTTATTGCTCTTGTTGAATTATTATTTTACTGTGTTGAATTTTCCATCAGAGTGGTATCAGAGCTCCTTGGTTGGAGCTATTTGACTGCTTTAATGATGGAGGCAAATACAAATAAGATGGTCTGTTTGAACGACACTAACTATCACTTATGGAAGGGAAAAATGAAGGATATGTTATTTGTGAAGAAATTGCATCTCCCTGTGTTTGCTACTGAAAAGCCAAAAGACAAGAATGATGAGGAATGGAAGTTTGAGCATCCGCAGGTTTGTGGTTTTATTCGTCAGTATGTTGAAGATAATGTTTATAATCACATTGCTAATGAGGAAGATGCAAAATCCCTGTGGAAGAATATTGAGACTTTGTATGCTTCTAGTATAGGAAACAATAAATTATATTTGTTGAATTCCTTGATGAATTTGAGGTACAAGGAGGGGATTTTTATTTCAGATCACTTAAAGGATTTTCAGGGGCTCCGAGATCAATTGTCAGAAATGGGCATCAAGTTTGATGATGAAGTGTTAGGATTATGGCTACTGAATACTCTACCATATTATTGGGTTTCAATTACAAACTCATCCCCTGATGATGTTGTCTCTTTGGAAAATGTCAAGAGTAGTGTTCTTAATGAGGAGATGAGAAGGAAGGCTCATGGTACTTCATCTCATTCTGAGGTACTTGTCATTGAAAATAGGGGGAGAAGTCAGAAAAAAGGAACTGAAAGGGAGTAGACAGAATAACAGAAGTAAGTCCAAGTCTAGATACAAAAATGTGGAGTGTCATTGTTGTCACAAAACAGAGCACATTCAGAGAAACTGTTTTCTCTGGAAAAGGGAGAAAAAGGATAAGAAAGGGAAATAGAAGGAGAAACATCATGACAATGATGATCGTGTTACTACTGCTACTTGTGATGGTGATCCTATTATTCTCCATGACCATGATTCAGTTAATCTTATATCAGATGAGAGCATGTGGATAATTGACAGTGGTGCTACATTGCATGTTACACCAAGAAAGGTGTTCCTGCCGGTTGACTGAGAAAGTCTTCGCGCGTGGCTCTAACTTGCACTCGAGGACTCTTTCGTCTTCAACTCAAATCTCCGCCTTGCGCCGTTGTGAGAACCTGAAATGAAACGAGCAAAGGGTCGCGAGGGCGGCCGTTTGCACTCCGACGATCAAGTTAGTGAGGCAAGAAACATCAAAACCTCCGTATCGAAGATCGTAACTGAATCGTAACTAACTCTGAACTCTCTCTCTCTATGAGTGAGTGTGTAACTGGTAAAAGCGTGCAACTGATAGAACGTACCTTAGTAAACTCTTCAGAGAAGCTTATATACCTTGATGTTTCAGTGCTTACTGCCACGTGTCCTTCTGATTTGACCGCCATCCCACGTGGAAAGCCTTACCACGCTGTAACCCAACTTAGGGAAACTCCAACGTGTAAGTCTTCCTTCTCTGGAGTGCATCTGGCGCGAGGGGTGACTACCTGGGTGCCAACTCATG
>Ga0123342_1009840_pt1 | contig 11216 bp, 7 predicted proteins | sample Turbeawhitnodule_FD_89960 | JGI IMG/M metagenome (GOLD analysis project Ga0123342, IMG submission 89960) | Root nodule microbial communities of legume samples collected from Mexico - Turtle bean Mexico white nodule | ecosystem: Host-associated > Plants > Roots > Nodule | place: Mexico: Nepantla... | reverse complement strand
CCATTTTAAAAAAAAAAAAAAAAAAAAACCCCATGATGGTCAAAAAGCCCCAATACCCAATGAAAAAAGAATGAATATATAGAAACCTGAATTTACCCTTACGTCAATCCAGAATAATAAAATTTGCAATATACAGAATGAATATATTTGCATAATAAAATTTGTATTATTATTTTATAATATGAGCACGAAGAAGAGAAGAAAGAAATATAAATGATGTAATGGAAAAAAATATCATACAAATGTTATTACATAATATGACATACATAAGTATATTAAATATATAATTTCTATTTTAGATAGTATGACATACATTTCTAGAAAATAAACTTAAATCAAAATATTTAATTTAATAGATATATATTTAAAAAACAGTATTAGGTACTCAAAATAAAAATAAATAATAGATTTGGGACATAAAAATGATTGAAAACCTTAAATAAATTATCCTCAAAGTTTTAATATTCTGTAGCCATAAAACGATTAATTTCATATTTGTGAGATTATTTTGAAGAAAACTATTGGCAAAACCATCTTATATGGATAAAATAGAAGTATGTGCCTAATTTTGAAGAACATGTGTGTGATAAATAATAGGAAATACGCAACATATTGAGTTAAGAGACAAGTTGACTATGGAGTTTGCTTTATTTTATAATTACCATTAGAAAAAAAAATTGAAAAACAAAGTTTTGCAGATTGTAACCTATAAAGAAGGAAGTTATTGAATGGAAAGATGATAAGTAAATCACATTATACTTCTCTATGATAAGTGTGCAAAATAAGTCAGCACAAGCTTTAAATATAGCTCTATGATTTTGTAGGCTTGGAAGCTTTGCCAATTTCTCATAAATGTCTTAGAGTTAATATAATGGTTTTTATTTTATGAAAAGAGAAAGCCTCATTTTATTATTGATGAATGGTATTTTTTTTTTTTTTTCATTATTATTTTGGTTGATTATCAATAAAAGTGTTGGAGATCCTACATCGACTAGAGATGAAAGCCTTTCATAGTATATAAGTGGGTGCAAACCTCACTCTATTGAGCCGGTTTTATGGGGTTGAGTTAGGCTTAAAGTCCACTTCGTAATATGGTATCAGAGCCATTTTGAGCCTATCCTAGTGAGTATTTGTTGGGCTTATCAGGCCACCCGCTATCGGGCCGCTATCGGACCACCCATAATATATAGTCCCACGCACGAGCTTCTATCTATTACTCTCGGCGTGAGGGGGTGTGTTGGAGATCCCACATCGACTAGAGATAAGGACATTTCATAATATATAAATGGGTGCAGACCTCAATCTTATGAGCCGGTTTTATGGGGTTGAGTTAGGCTTAAAGTCCACTTTGTAATAAAAAGGGAGATATACGTAAAAGGTTCTCTAATGTTCAAATCAGAATTTAATATTCGGTGATTGAAATTTACAAATATTAATAAATATGTACACTTGTCTTGTTGTGTATTTTATATTCTATTTTAAGATTTATGTAATTTTTTCTTTATGTTTAATATAAAATAAAAGAAATGTGTGTGATTTTAACGTTAAATCCTTAATATTGTTAAATCATTTCATTGTAATTTTTTAAAATTACTTAATTAATATAATAAACAATATTCAACAAGTACTACACATTTACAAATATACATGAAGATGAAGATGGAAATAGATAAAAACAAAAAAATTAATATAAATTTATATTTATATTTAAAAAATAAGTATAAGCCGCCTTGACTACTACCAAATTGGAAAATGAAAAAATAAAAAAGTTATTACCACTGCCACTAATTTGAGTCTTATAAGCTGTTGAAACGTCCAAAAGAAATTATGTAGAGTATTGTGGCACATATTCTACCACTAAAGAATTCTAATTAAAAGGTATAAGGCAATGTGTACTTATAAATGAATTTTTTTATTGATATAATAAATTTTCATGATTTTAGAATTTTTTATTATGAATTTTGGTTTGATCCTCATATTTTAATATTTTTTTTAATAATATTTATTTCAGTATGATGTTAAATGATGTTGTTATTTAAAATGTCTGATTGAAATGAGATGTAGAATGATGTTTAAAATAAATAAAAAAATTATAATAAAAAATCTAATTAATTACAGTAACTTAATTAGTATTTAAAAATTAAAAAATTTAGTAGTTAAATAGTCATTATTCATCAAATAAATAAAAAGTAATGAGCAACCACACTATAAAGTGGAATATGTTAGTTAGTGTTAGGCAATAATAATTTAAAATATCATGTTAAAAAAGATAGAAAAAAGTGATGCGAATCAAAACAAGAACAGTTCTTAGAAAGTGGGGTGACAGTTTGATAATTGATGGAGTGCAGACTCCAACCTTGCACCGACACAGTAATTTGTTGTGACAGACAGCTTCAACAATAGGTCCTGTTCCTGCCATATCAATAATGTTTTTTTGTCTCTCTTTCCAATGCATCACCCATGATTCAATTTAAGTCACTTAATCAATTTAACTCACTTTCAAAACAAATTAAAATTTAACACATCATGAACTACTTTCATTTATTATTTTATTGGATTTTTTTTAATTATTAAAATGTCATTTTGTTATATATTTATATGATTTTAATGAATTTGAACTGTACCATCTTTCAAAATTCAATTATAACAGAATCATAACAAAATTTATCTATTTTGTTAATTATGATATAAAATTATATTACATTGGTAAAAGAAATCTATTTCATTTGCATATCTCAATCTAAATCACAATAACTCCTTAAGTATGGTTTTCAGTATGTGTTCGATGTACGTATATTATCATAGAGAAATAAGAAAGTTTAGTTCCTCTAAAAGAAAAGTTTAGTTAATGTTGATAAATATTGAATAACTTTTGTATGCGATAAAGTGGGTAGTTATTTGGTTTGGATTATTAGTTTTTTTTTTATTTTTTTCTCATATTTTTGGTCTATACTTTCCTTTTTATAAGTGTATCCCTGTAATTACAACTAAGTTACTGAAGTAAATAATATTTTTGTCCTTACCTTCGTATCAGTTTATCTTCTTCTTGTGCATCTTTAGACTTAGGGTTCATCAAGACCTTTTTTCTGTTCATTTTGGTTTGTTTACTGTGTTGATATTGCAGTCCCTCTTTTAATCCAAAGTGCAAGCGTTTTTGTCTTCTACACAGGGTCTCTTTTTCACCGATTGGATTGAGGCCACAACACCTACAACCATCTCCCGCAAGGCGCATTTTCATCTCATTTTTGCATTGATCATGTTATGGTATCAGAGCTCTTCAATTGAAGAGCTTTGTTGCGTAACTCAGATTTTCTTGTTTCAATCTCTTGTTCTTTCTCAATCAGTTTCTGATTCTCGCTTTTCTAATTTTTCTTTTTCTTATTGTTTTTCCTTACAGATATGGCGGAAGAACAAAATAAAACCCCTTCCTCCTCCACTCAAACGAAATAGTCGACCCCATCAGCCGGAAGTTACATGTATTTGCATCCTAGCGAAAATCCAGCCACACTGTTGGTGTCGCCGCTGCTAGAACCTTCGAATTACCATTCTTGGAGTTGCTCCATGTTGACGGCGTTGAGTGCAAAAAACAAAGTAGAGTTGGTTCTTGGAACGCACCCTTGTCCGGCAAAGGATCACTCCTCTTACCCTTCCTGGTACAGGTGTAACAATATGGTAGTGTCTTGGTTAGTCCACTCTGTCTCTATACCCAATAGACAAAGTATTGTATGAATGGAAAAAGCTATGGATATTTGGAATGATTTGAAAGTTAGGTATTCAGGGTAATTTGTCTAGGGTTTCTGATTTACAATTTGAGGTTACTTCTTTAAACCAAGGTGATCTATTAGTGACATATTATTTTACTAAGTTGAGGATTATTTGGGATGAATTAGACAACTTTAGGCCTAATCCTCTGTGTATTCATCAAGATACATGTACTGTTGCTTCTATCATATGTCAAAGAAAATGTGAGGATCAAGCTATGCAGTTTCTTAGGGGTCTAAACCATCAATATCACAACATTCGATCCCATGTCTTGCTGATGGATCTTGTTCCCTCTATAACGAAAATTTTATCCCTTGTGGTTCAATAAGAATTAGCTAGCACTCATCCTGTTTCGAATATCAATAGTGCTAACACTAAACATATGAATACTTCTGCTGTTTGTACCTTTTGTGGTAAATTTGGACATTCTGAGAATGCATGTTTTAGAAAAATTGGCTTTTCCAGTCAAGATAATAGAACCCTAAAAAATAGTGGAAATAGAAAACATTGTACCTATTGTAATAGAAGTGGTCATACCATTGAATCTTGCTACAAGAAACATGACTATCTTGCTGGATATAGGTTTTATGGTAATGGTCAAAATAACCAAGCTAATAATATGATTGTTGTTGCTGATGATAGTTTTTCTGAGCATTGTGCAAAAGAACAGGAACACAGAGATAGTCCTTTTACAGCTCAACAATATCAAATCTTATCTGAGATGTTCAAACAAAATTGCGTGGTGTTGCCCAAATAAATCAAGTGGGATCCTTCTCTGCAGATCCAAATCACAAATTTTTTTAGCAATCTTCAACGGGTAATACCATTTTAAATTCTGCAATTAAAACTGAAAATGTCTGGATTCTTGACTCTGGAGCAACAGATCATGTATGCACTGTTTTATCAGCTCTTATTGGTTATAGGAAAATCAAACCTGCTCTGGAACTGTCATTTTCAATAAAAAGTTATTTCTTAAAGATGTTTTGTATGTACCTCAATTTTCTTTCAATTTGATTTCTACTTCCAAACTTTGTCTACATCTGAACTGCCTTTTTGATCTTTTTCTCTACCCACTGTATTATACATGACATCATAACTCAAGAGAAGATTAGTTTAGTTAGTGCCAAAGCTGGCTTGTACATGTTTAATTCTGCCATTTTTCTTTTTTCTGCCACGCTTAATATTGTTCCTTCTATTCATTACATTTCTAAGGACTTTAATTTGTGGCACTATAGACTGGGACATCTTTCTGATGAAAGATTACATGCGTTGAGAACTCAATATCCTTTTATTTCTTTTGAAAAAATACATTTGTGTGATATTTACAATCGTGCCATACAAAAGAAACTCCCTTTTACTTTAAGCACTTCGAAAACTACAGTTGTATTTGATTTTATACACATGGACATTTGGGGTCCTTGTTCTATCAATTCTATGCAAGGTTTCAAATATTGTTTGACTGTTGTAGATGACTTTTCTCGTTATACTTGCACTTTTCTTTTACATGCAAAATCTGAAGTTAGACAAAAGATTGTTAGTTTTATTGCCTATATTGAAAATCATTTTCATACTACTGCTAAAATCATTCGTATGGACAATGGTTCTGAATTTTCTATGAAAGATTTCTTTTCCTCCAAAGGTATTATTCACCAAACAACATGCATTGAAACACCTAAACAAAATGGCATTGTTGAGCGCAAGCACCAACAACTTTTAAATATCACTCGTGCTTTAATCTTTCAAGCTCATCTACCTTCTCTTTTTTGGGATTTTGCTGTTCAACATGCTACTTATCTTATTAATTGTACTCCTACTCCTACTCCATTGCTGCAAAACATTGCCCCATATGTGAAACTACATGATAAACCTTGTGATATATCTAATTTACGTGTTTTTGGATGTCTTTGTTAGTCTAGCACTCTTACTGCACATAAAAAAAAGTTAGATGATAGGTCTGTGCATGACATTTTTCTTGGATTTCCAGCTCATACAAAGGGATATATTTTCTTAAATCTAAAATATCATCGTATTGAGATCTCAAGGTACATAGTCTTTTACGAAAATCATTTTCCATACATGTCGAAAAATGATAAAAATGACAGTCCCAACAGTTTGTTTTTACCTATACCTTCGAATTATGATACAAATTATGATCTTACTTTTGAATCTGAAAATACTACACCTAAGGACACTGTTTTACATGAGGATACAACTCCACATGAGGATAATTCTCTTATTCAAACCATACCTGGAACACCACCTAGACGGTCCAATAGACCATGAAGACCACCCACGTAGTTAGAACATTTCCATACTCAAATACCAAATGCAAGCAATGTAAGTTCTAAATACCCTATTCACAAGTTTCTTTATTATTCAGCTTTATCATCTACTTTTAAAAACATTGTTCTTTCTATATCCTCACACACAGAGCCTCGAAATTATAATGAGGCTTCCAAGCACGACTGTTGGCAGCAAAGAGCTTGATGCTCTTACTACCAATCATACCTGGTAGCTCATCCCTCTTCCCGAAGGGAAAACAACAATAGGTTGTAGATGGGTCTACAAAATCAAACACAAATTTGATGGCACTCTTGATCGCTACAAGGCATGCTAAGTGGCCAAGGGTTATACTCAACTCGAAGGTCTTGATTTTCTCGATACATTCGCTCATGTCGCCAAGCTCACTACCTTACGACTCTTGCTTGTGGTTGCCACTGCTAATGACTGGTATTTAAAGCAACTAGATGTCAACAACGCCTTTTTACATGGCGATCTACACGAAGAAGTTTATATGCAACCACCTCCTGACTTATCTGTCCCTACATCTCAACATGTTTGCAAACTTCAACGATCCCTTTATGGACTTCGCCAAGCTGGTAGGCAGTGGTATGCTAAGTTATCATCTTTTCTCATTTCCCATAATTATATCTTATCATCTGTCGATCATTCCCTTTTTTTGAAACAAGATACAAACAATATTAAACTAACTGCTATCATTGTCTATGTTGATGATCTTGTACTTACTGGAAATAATATCGAGGAAATCAATCACATTACTGCCACACTACATCAACAATTCAAGATCAAGAATCTTAGAGATCTCACATACTTTCTAGGACTTGAAGTTGCTCGAAACAACAGTGGTTTACATCTCAATCAACGAAAGTATGTTCTGGATCTTCTCCATGAATGTTAGATTATGCTCCAGTGCCCACTCCAATGATCCACTCCTCTCGATTGAAATCTTCTGAAGGCACTCTCCTTTCTGAGAAAGACTCTTCCACATATCGTCGTCTGATTGGCAAACTTATTTATATTACTAACACAAGACCAGACATCACTTTCAGTGTAAACAACCTCAGCCACATTCTCTCTTCTCCAACTAAAGCTCATCAACAAGCTATTTTTCGTGTTCTCCTTTACCTCAAAGGCAATTCGGGTTCTGGTATCTTCCTTCACCGCAACAGCCCCATTCATCTACGTGCCTACAGTGATTCGGATTGGGCTACCTGTCCTGACACCAGAAAATCTGTAACAGGGCACTTGCCACTACCACTTGTGAGTTATAATGGCTTACTTTCATTCTCCAAGATCTTGGAATTCCATACACTCAACCAGCCACTCTTTTTTGTGACAATCAATCTGCTATCCAAATCGCTTCCAATCCAATCTTTCATGAGCGTACCAAGCACATTGAAATCGACTATCATATTGTCAGAGAAAAGGTCACTACTGGGTTTCTCAAACTACTTCCAATTTCATCTTCTCTACAAATTGCCGACATATTCACAAAACTTCTTGCTCCAGCTCTGTTTACTCAACTTAAATCCAAGCTGGGAATGAAAAATATTTACACCCAGCTTGAGTGGGGTGATAAAGTGGGTAGTTATTTGGTTTGGGTTGTTATATGGGTTGTTAGTTTTTGTTTATTTCTTTGGCCCATGTCTTTGGCTCATGCTCCCTTTTTTATAAGTGTACCCTGTAATTAATATTTTTCTCCTTACCTTCGTATCAGTTTATCTTCTTCTTGTGCATCTTTAGACTTAGGGTTCATCAAGACCCTTTTTATGTTCATTATGGTTTGTTTATTGTGTTGATATTGCAGCCCCTCTTTTGATCCAAAGTGCAAGCGCTTTTATCTTCTACATAGGGTCTCTTTTTCACCGATTGGATTGAGGCCACAACACCTACAACCATCTCCCGCAATACGCATTTTCATCTCAGTTTTGCATTTATCATGTTAGTATGATCCAAACTTTACAAATCCTTTACAACTTTTTTCTGAGCTTGTTTAATATGCGTATGTTTCTACAAATATATTAAAACCAAACAACTCGAACCTATCAAAACAGTAAATGGTGAAATAAAATTGAATTTGATTATGTTTAACGGATATATATTGAGTTGAGCTTTATGTTTTAATAAATTGGATATATTTTTGTCTAAAATTAAAAACGATTATCATGTCTACAACCATATATTAAAAAAAACTAAAAATATTAAAAGACATGTTTTTATAATATTTTTTTATACTTCTAAGGTCGAAAAAAGTTAGTTACCAAAATTGACATACTTTAATAAAACTTACTTAATACATTTAAAAAGAAAAACTATAGGCACTTAAAGATATTTTTACTTCAAAAGGTTTTTTTTTCTTAGGTAGTGCAATTTTTTTTCAAATTTTTCAAAATGATTTTTTTTTCATAAATGAGTAAATTACCGATGTGAAATACGTTTTATAATACTAAAATCATCAATTTTAGTTAACATCGTATATAAAATATACGTTTTTATTTTTTAATATATAATAATTTTAATATTCGGTTTTAATATTTAAAATTTTAAAAAATAAAGAAAATTAGTATTTCTTAAAATATATTTTTTAACTAAATAAGCTTTTATAACATTTTTTTATTATTTAAACTAAGAATGACTGAATTTTTATAAAATCATTTTTAATTATATACATAATAAAACTTAATGACTGGTGGTGTATATAGGTATAAAAGCTACAATATAATAAATTGCTATTGCCATTAGAGTTTTCGATTAATCTTCTTTATTTTAGTTTTTCGATTAAAATTTCTGTTTTATTTTAAATTTAGGATTTTACCAACTAAACTTTTATTATGAATTAAATTTACTTTAATAATTTTTTAAAAATAATTAACTTATATTATTTTATATTATTAAAGTATTACATAATTAATTTTGTTAAGAATTAATGTTTTTTAATGTATTTAATTGTTGATTATATATAATAAAAAATTATTTTCTAAAAATTTAACCATTGATTATATTTACAAAAAATTTCTGTTAAAAAAAATTAAAAGAAAACAATTTTCTTTAATTATATATATAGAAAAATTTATAAATAATAAATAAATTAATCTTATTTAATTTTCATTATTTTTAATTTTTTAATTTTAAATATTAAAAACGTGGATTAAAATTATTATATACTAAAAATCTTAAACTAAAAATAGTATATAATACAAGAATTCTAGATTTTTGAATATTTTTAAAAAATTTGTTATTGCATATACAATTTCATATATAATTTTTTTAAAAGAAAGTATACAACATAGGCGATTTTAGTATTCTATTTCACAACGTATTTTACATTGATGATTTATCCATTTACGAATTGTTTTGCCCATTTTGAAAAATTCGAAAAAGAATTGAACTACCTAAAGAAAAAAATCCATTATTCAATATTCATTTATAATTACTTTAAAAATCATACCAGAAATTCTTCTTCAGATAAATGGTATAAAATATTTATACCTTTTTGACAAAATAAATTATTTATCCCAATTATTCTTGTTCATTATTTTTTTTAAACAGTTACTTATACTCACTCCAATAAAAGCAATTGTCTTTCACTAATTATTGATCCCTAATACAGTTCTTGTTTTCACTAATTTGTGTTGAATCATGTAAAATTCTTGTATTCTTATATTTTATCCAAGTGCATGTATTCTATTAAAATATATAAAATAACAAATAACATATAATTATAAATAATGAGAATAATAATAATATCAACAAAACATATATAATTATATAAAATAACAAATAAATATAATAAATATAAATTTAACACAAATTTATATTTTTTAGCTTTTTTATTTAAAATACAAAAAAATTATAGATATTACCTATTAAAAAATCTTCAAACTTTCACACACAAAATTATAAATCATTATTCAAATATTAAAATCCAAATGCATGTATTCTATTAAAATATATAAAATAAAAAATAACATATAATTATACATAATGAGAATAATAATAATATCAACAAAACATATATAATTATATAAAATAACAAATAAATATAATAAATATAAATTTAACACAAATTTATATTTTTTAGCTTTTCTATTTAAAATACAACAAATTATAGATATTACCTATTAAAAAATCTTCAAACTTTCACACACCAAAAACTATAATTCATTATTAAAATATTTTATAACAACAAAAATAAATTTATGAACTTAATTTATGAACTTACAATCAACTGGATTTGTATCATTTCTAAACTTCATATATCCCCACACATTTTGAAATAAAAAATCTTCACAAATCATCTAACTCCCCTCCCCAAAAATTGTCCAAACATAGCATAAAATATTCTGTAATTAGTCTAACTATTCCCACATGAATTCCAGAGTAGGTCCTTAGGAACAAAAACCATAAGTTTTTTTTATATTAAACTTAAAGAAAGGAATACATTTTGACAGACTGAAACAATCCTGTTTGACAAGTTTAACTACCTACAAATCCAGTCCGCCACAACGGGTAAATGTCCTATTGATAAATTAGAACCAACTTAGTTTTGAGTCAGGATAGATTCATATAGAATAATGTTACACTAACAACAAAATTTACTAGTTTGCGTGGCCAACATTCAACATTGTAAATGAACCACAAAAATAAATATAATGGACAGTAGAAGTATTGGTTGTGGCTGTGCAATGGGCAATAAAAAATTAAATGTGCATAAGCATTCTCGTCGGCATACAGTATCTTATTATTATATTCATGCGGTGTCAAATATACGATCAAATACCCATAAGTTAAATGACAAATTCAATAATTACTGTTTTAGAGATACAAAACTACTCTGATTTCTAATCTAAATATTTGGTTTCCAATACTACATTTAAGACCTAGAACTGATGTTCTCAATTTAATTTCCAATGACAAAGGCATTCTACCAAAAATAATTGTTTCACATTAATTAGGGCAAAAACTTTGATTTTCAGTCTAAACACAATACAAAAAAACACTAAATAAATAGACTGAAAACAGGATGAGTCTACATTGTTTGAAAAGTAAAAAACTAGTTATCATAGGCCACAACGTATAACAAAATCATAAGACTACTGGAAATCAAAGCTCACATTCCAGTAAATGCTTTCTTTGCACCGCTAGAAGATCCT
>Ga0123342_1009839_pt1 | contig 11216 bp, 7 predicted proteins | sample Turbeawhitnodule_FD_89960 | JGI IMG/M metagenome (GOLD analysis project Ga0123342, IMG submission 89960) | Root nodule microbial communities of legume samples collected from Mexico - Turtle bean Mexico white nodule | ecosystem: Host-associated > Plants > Roots > Nodule | place: Mexico: Nepantla... | reverse complement strand
TTAATTAAAAAATCGAATTAATTAGTATTTCAGTGAGTAACTTAATGATTTTAAATTACATAGAAGAAAGTAATGATTTTAAGAACCCAACTAAAGTTAATAAAATATAAAAAAAAATAAATTGAAATTAAGAGTAAATTAAATTTAAAAAAAAAAAAAAAACAAGATATAATAAAAAGTTTGTGATAGACTTATCTTAATATATAAAAATTAAAACATTAATGCAACCATTACATCTTTATTCACCATTCTTCTTCAGGGAGGAGGAAATTTTTCCATCATATATATATTAATAGATTTTCATAGATATTACACCTCAGCCTTCTTTTCCACACTGGTTACCCACCATCAAGTTAATATAAGGAAATAATTATAGATAAAGGGTCACAAAACCAAAACATAACTCCACCTTATACCCTATCTTGTTTCTTTCATTTGGTTGTGATGCCCTTGTTGAACAGCGTGTCTCCAAAAGTATGAACGTTTGCAGCCATTTTAAGTTCAGAATTTGGAAGTCTGAAGCAAAGTTGGCATGTGATGAGAGTATCAGAAGCAAATGGCACCACTTTCATTATCCCATCACGAAGTTACTACAATCAGCCCACAAAGTCATGGATCATGTGCCCTCCAAGGTGATGTCTAAGCTGCTCCTCTTGCAATTGTTGTGGGTGTTGCACCCCTTCAACGCCATGCCTAAGACCCAACGTTAGTGACACAGAACCAAGTCCACCAACCTCAAGGCCACCACGTCGGTATGGCACAAAACCCATCAGTGTACCATCCATAGTGTTTGATGTCATTTGGCATTCCAATTTAGATCTCTTCTCTTGACTCCATTGTTCTTCGTTTAACCCACTTTCCTCAGCATTGCTTGATTCCATTTCCATACCCTCAAATCGGTTTTCAGGTATTGAATTCATACCAATATTGCTCAAAGGCATATCCACTCTAGGTTGGCTGGTATCACCTTCAGGGCCAGAAGATGTTCCCTCATGTCTACCACTCTTCTCCTTCGTGCCTGTTGCTTTTGTTTCCAGCATGTGTATTTCCTCGACCATTGGCTTCCATACTCGTACTCGAGCATTAATGAACCAATTTGATACCTGCATTAATCAGTTACACCATTGTTTCGGTACTAAAATACAACATGAAATATATTACGACCACGATGATAACATACATTAATTTAATTTAACTAGACCATTAGAAATGTCTATTAAATTGAATACTATTGCATTAGTGTACAACTGTAGATCAGCATGTATACTATAACATATTAATGGAGGTCAAACTGTAAATATATAGCATACTGTTATACTTTTTGGAAGACATAACTAGGAAGAACCACATTAGAACACTCATTTTTGGAAGTCAAGAAATATATTAAAACATTTAACCAAGGCTATGAACAGCCTTAAAAGCTGCGAACGTGAACATATGTCAATTATTATACAAATTCAATCAACAGAATAAAAAGCCTTGAGACATAATAATGAATTTGAAGGAAAAGGCCCCCACCTGATTCCGTGATAGACCTGTTTGACTAGCCAGCCTGTGTTTATCAGTGTCTGTAGGGTAACTGAAAAGAAATTAAACAGCAAAAAAGCCAAAATGTTCAATCCAAGTGTCTGTGTGGAATAGAGAAAAGAGTCACGGAGCAAGAAATAGAGACATAGAGACAAACATACGGATGAAGAAAATGCTCAAATAACCAGGCTTTAAGAATTGCCACTGCACGCTCTGGCAACCCTCTCTGGGGCCTCCACACATGCTGCTGGGGATCAAGATGATCCGTAGTACCCTTGCCAGATTTGTTCCTTAGAAAGCTTTGGTCCATGCTGCATCTTATCCTTGCCATAGTAGTGTCAGCTTTACTGCCAGTACTGGAAGAGGGTATTGACACATCCTCTCCCAAGGCTTCGCTTATAAGCTTGAGCTGATCTGATATAGAATTTTTTAGGCACCTGAAGTGTTTTGATACTGACTTGAGAGCCATGGAGATGTAAGGAGTAGCAGAACTAAGACCCGCTACTGACTCGAACGAGGAAATAACCATTTGCATTTGTAGATGGTACTGCTTGCATTGCCTCGTAACCTATAACAATGGCCCAACGCAACTTTTTCAAATTAAACAAAACCAAAATGACAATACTTCACCAAAATTATAACTATAGCATTAGCATCATTGAGATAATCAAACTATTCTTCTGACACTTGTAAAGTCACTATTATAACCTAATTTTACATTTATCAAGGAACTGTATTACAGCATGCCATAAAAAGTTACAATGTAGCAAAATGACATGTTTTTTTTAATACCTGTGACTTTATGTAACAAGCAAAAATTCTTCTGGCAAAAATATTACCAGCATGTTGAAGTACATTACTTAAAATAACACAAATACCCCGTCAGTTTGACCAAGTTGACAGTAACTAGGTAGGGCATGGCTTCCACGTACTAAATATTTTCTGATGATGTTAGAATATAGTACTGGACTTTGTAAGGTAAGTTTACACGGTTGACCGGTTGACTAATACTATTCTTGCACACAAGATAGATTTTAAAAATTACCGTGTACTTGAAGCAAAAGTAAGTAACACTGGTAAGTTAGTATGTGTACAATGAAGGAGACTGATTGGGTGCATTTTCAACTTTTGCTCTGCCCTGAAACTACAGTTACTAACTCAACCATTAGTAAACCACAGTCATCCTACAAAACTTATAGTTCAGAATCTTTGATTTCAGTTCTTAAAATGGTGCACAATAGGTTTCTTGGTAACTAAGTATGAAATTGAATTCACAAAAGCATCTTTAAATTCTCAGGCCATGTCGTAAATGTTACTCATTTGTAGACATGATGGAAGGATTACCAAATTAGAGTTAAGATGAGACATTTTTTTGTAAATATAATAGAAGAGAAAATGTTAATCTAAATAATCTATGATCACTACCTACAATCATGATGTTGGCAAGATTAGAGATATCTTTAAAAATTAACATACATAGCGAGTTTCATGGTGATGCCAATTAAGAAATTGATTATATTGATACTTGTGATAATTAAATAAACAAGAAAAACACTTCATAGTTTTTCGTTTTGAAGCAACACACAGTCATTTTTATTGAATAACTCGATGATTTTTTTCATCATTTGCAGGCTGAAAGGCAAGAACTATTATTTTATTATTATAAATTAAGTTTAATATAGAGTTTGTTTCTTATTCGTAATTTGAGGACAATAACATGATGCTTCTTAAAATCTATTTATATATACATGAGAATAGGACCTTATTATCAACCATTATTCATCTATTCCTTTTTTTAATTTTCTAAGCGTTTGGAGAAATCTACAACTTAAATGTATGAGGGAGATCAAGCAATGCCAAACAAGCAAAGGAACAAGATAAGAGCAGCGATTGAAGAGACAACACATAAGAAGAAAGTAACTAAAAAGGTCTTGTTTTAACCATGAGGAGGTTAATCAAAAGGGATTTAATCATCTCAAATCATTACCAACAACCCTGATGATATTATATTTGTATAATGTCATTATGTGATGAGACCTTTATATTCCCTTTCCCTTTGTTGAACACACATTACTCCGTTACCCTTCTTAGGATACCGTTTAAGCAATTTATGTTTGAACTAGCACAAATCACTCTCTATGATGATAACTTCATAGGTAACAAAAGAAAGCACAAAGAAAGCAATTGACAAGTTAAAACGTGAACAGGGTCATCGTTTTGTTTTCCCATATTCTCCCTGGAAAGTGAGGTTTAAACGGATTTTCTCTTAGCATTGTAGAAATCAAGGCCTGTTGGTTGCAGCAGACGCAGCATAAAAGTATTTGTCCTTTTCCATATTAGCAGTAAGTTGTTCCAAACAGACATTAATGTGCAAAAAGAAATCCACAGAAATTAAAATATAAAATGGAAACAGTGAAACGAACCTCCTCTTGCATGTACAGTAGTTTTGCCTTCTTCTGTTGATAATCTGGCCGCGAAGAAAGATCAAAGCTACTTCCAACTCCCAAATCAGCACTATTTTCCTTTGAGAGATTATACAACATAGTTGATGAAGAACCTGAGTTACTACCTTTTGCAGTAACCCCAGTTTCATTGACAGTAACAGTATCTGCAGAAGTAGAAGCACTAACTTCTGGAGAAACCCGTTCTGAAACATCATATGATTTCGCAAACTTTGCACCAGATAGACAGAAAATCTCATCTAACAACTGTTGGACAGACCTTAAGAACCTTGAACTCTTAAGAATAGTAGCATACCCGGTGAAAGGGCCAAGGGGACCCACACTTCGGTAACTCATAGTACTCTTTGAAGGCATTCCCACCGTGTCTTGAACTGATTTCGCACAATCTCTAGAAACAATAGACGGTTTCATGTACTTCAAACAACGAGGATACTCGGACGTAGACCCTTGCTCATGTTGAGAAACAGAAGGTTTGGGTTGTGCATTCGAAGAAAGTGACAAGGATAAGCTCTGAGGAAGTGAATCACTCGGGATATTATCTATTGCTCGATTTGTCCATCCAAAACGCACCGGATTTGACTGATTTCCATAACTCGGTTGTTGAAGCTCAACTTCACTAGCACCACCCACCCAGATGCTGTGGTCGTTTTGTTGCATTAGGGAAGTCATATCTTGCCTGGTGTGGGCGCTGATAGAAGTCGACTTCACAATATCTTGAAAAGCATTCTGATACAGTGGAGAAGGAGGAGGAGGGGGATTATGCAGTACACCTAATTGCTTTTGAATTTCTCTACCACTGATTTCATCAGATGCATTGCTACACTGTACATCCATTAGTTCGTTGTAAGAAGACACATTGTTGAGCTCAGAAGGCAAAAAAGAATTGGCATTACTTGCATAATTTACAAACCAATCAGATCCTTGTTGGGGAGCACTGTTCCTCCAATTTCCCAAATTACGAATCTCACACTGTTCCTTGTGGGAAGAATGAATAGCAGGCATGGAATGGGAAAATGAACCATACTGATTCATCATCAGCCTATTGCTCGGTTCAGCTGCACCTATTTCTTGATGATACTCCAATGCGTTCTTTGGAGCAGACAAAGGGTTCAAAGAAGTGGAGAAGTTTGGCATTTCTAGTGAATAAACAACTGGTTCATCAAGCATGTTAGCGTTTCTAACATTCCTAACATGAAGAAGGTCAAAGTTATTAAACCCCGGCTGCAAAGATAACGGTTCAAGATTGTTAGGGAATTCGTGCAGAGGTTGAGAACTGTTTTGGATTCTCAATTTTTCGCGCCGAATTTGCTGTGCCACATGAGACTCAGGCCTTAAACTGCTCATTTCCCAACTTACCAAGTTTAACTATCCGATGACGAAACCTCTTCTCAATGTTCAATGAAAGCCTTTCAGAATAGATCAGTCACTGCATAAACTCAAACCCCGTCATAGCTCTCTCCTGCACACAAATTCCACATCACCTTATTGGTTAAATTATGAAGAAGAAAAATACAAATTTGTAGGAGATAACAGTTATTACACCCCTACCCTAGTATAATTTCAGAAATTATTATTATTTTAATATCTGAAACACATTGCACTACAGACACACAAAGAAAGAGATAAATAAGAGAGAGAGGCTGCAGCTGCAAACTGCCATCATAAATAATAATACCACTAATAATAATAATAATACAATACACAAGGCAAGACAAGACTGTGAGTGAAGTCTGAAGAAAACGATCTAACTGCATAATTTCCTATAATATTACCACCTTGTACATGATGTTTCAAATAAAGTTCCTTGTTCTAGTTTCCTTCCTCAATTCTCGCTGTAACTTGACTCCTTGCAGCAAAATAAAAAATAAAATAAAACAAAAAGGTGGAGAGGTAGTTCCTCCTCCCTTACCAGACACCAAAAGTAATACTTCTCTCAAAAAACAGCTCCAATATGATGCTTTTCCCCCCACCAAACAGCGCAATATCTAAACCTCACTGTCGGTAACAAAAACATGGAAGGAGAACCACACAATTAGCACTACAAGAACAAAAACAAAAACTAAAAGCTATACGTAAACCACAACGACAACGTTAGACACCTCTTAGTGGCAGGCAGAAATAGCAAGTGAAAACCCTAGTTGTAGGGCTCCCTTGAAATAGATCTATGCCCTCACACATCCATAGCGGCCTCCTCATTTTCAAAGCAAGATAAGAACGGGTTGAGCCACAGCGGAGACACCTTGAAAGCATTATTGTTGAATATGCAGAAACAAGAAGTAGGAGGTAAGAAACACGGACTACTACGTTGTGTGTATAGGGAAAACGACGCAGAGACATGAAGCGGCGAGAAACAAAACGACACACAAAAAATCTAGTGTTTCAAATGGAGGAGCCAAAAAAGAAAGAAAACGTGTAGTTCATTATTATTGGTTTGGACAGTTGAAAGGGTGAGAAGTATAAGGAACTAGTTAAGGTACTTTCACCTGTGTCATGGCAACTTGGCGATGATGGAGACCAAACCAGTTACAATTCAGAAGAGAATGAAAGAAGCTTTCACTACTACCACCCTAGCCAGCACCATAATCATTACCATGATGGCCCGTTAGCTTTGACGTTTAAATTAACGTAAAGTTGCAGTTAAAAAGTTAAAAAATAGTATAAAACTACGCAAGCATTGGAAAACAGTGACACTTTCCTCATCCAATGTTGAACGAGTGTTGTAGGGGCCCCTACACTTTCACCTTCACCTCCCTCCTTTTTATTTTGCATATTATGTGTGTTTTTTATATTCTGCGTTGGAAACTTTCTGTGTGTTTGTTGGAACTTGGATGCGACGGAGTCTTGTAGGTTCTCACAGATTGTTTGCTTCCTCCAATTCCCTTTTCCTATTTTTATTTCAAGTGCTTGGTTTTGTATGGCATCAATCAATAAGACACTTTCAACTATTTCTGAACAACTTTTAATTGTGTGATGGGATGGGATGCTTACAAAAATTTATGGACATTTTTGTTTATGTCCATTTTTTTATCGACAAAAAAAAGTGTCAATGGGATTTTAAAAAACATACATATTATTTCTTGATCTAATATCTAATTATATGATTAGTAAGAAAATAATCACATACCTTATTAGATTAAAGTACTTTTTATCGATTATTAGTTCAAACAATTCATTAAATAGTAATTAAAATTAAAATTAAAAAAAAAATTAGTCACTATATTAATTAAATTATATACTATTTTAAAAAATTAAAAATTATTTGTATGTAAAGTAATTTCTTTTATTAATAAAATTTATAAAATAGTTTCTAAATTGGTATTTAAATTAGCGATATTTTAACTACTAATATTTTAGATTTTAAATTGGTATCAATTAGTCTTTTAAAAACTAATTTAAAATATAAAATATAATAGTTAAAACATTGGTTAATGGTTAGATACCAATTTAAAAAACTACTTTCCACATTTTTATTAATAATAAAAACTATTTTAGATACCTATAATTTATTCAGTCTTTAAAATGTCTCTAATTTAGTACAATAGTAACTAATTATTTTTATTTTAGTGTCTAAAATTAGTTGTAATTTGATGATTTTCTTGTAATACATTCATATTTACAAGTTATTTTTTAGCAAAAAAAACTCTAGACAAAATTTGGTAGACTTCAATTATCATTTATCAACAACAAAATTCTATAACATTTTTACAATTACATTCTCTTTCATATCTTTTTTTTTCCTTTTATGTATATAATTTTTTTCTCATCATATTATCATGTCTCTTTACTTCGAATATATTCTAAATAAATCTGGATAAGTTTCTAAATTTTGGCGCCTTGTTTGTTTTCATTTTCAACATTTTTTTTATCAGCAAGAAAGAATGAATAAATAAATAGAACGCAAATCATGAAAATAAAACACACTTCACCTAGCAACCCACACCCTAAAGAGGGAGAAGAGCCAACACCTAAGAGAAGAAACCGAAGTACTAACAGAAGTTGCCTAAACTTAAACCAACAGAACTAACAATCCAAATAAATGAAAGAAAGAACACCAACAAACAAAAGAAACCAATACATAAAACCCTACATAACCTCATTAAATCTGAGAATTTGTTGAAGAATAATTTATTTTCTCCTACTTTAGCTAAAAAGTGTTAGTATTTTTCTTAAATTGAATTATTATCATTTATATACTAACTTTAGATATTTCACTCCGACTAATTTTTCGATCTAATGAGAAATTATACTTTAATATTCAAGTTAGTATTTAAAAAAGTCAAGATAATAATAAATTTTTTAAAAAAAATATAAAAACCAAAATCAATGCTCAGACCTTGGGATGATTACTTATTTAAACTATTTTTATATGTATGTATGAACCTTTGGAGAAATTCAAGTCTCCTCTAATCATGATTTTGTCACTACTTAGATATAATGTCTATGTTAATTATGTACTATTACTTAATTGTTTTGGACGATGGTACTTGATTCATATGAATTATGTGGAGAAAGTAACCATTTTACTAAATTGTTTAGAATATCTGAATTTATTAAATTTTCGATAACATTTTGTTTCTACCTTTTACATAATGGATTATGGTATGGGGTTGTCCTCACAATTAAAGTACAAAGATAACAACTTAATTTCAAGGTAGGTAATATGAGGTGATCCCAATATTTGTGTAGTATATTGTGTGGGTGGGGGATGTGAGTGTGAATGTGGGTATGTGTATGTGTGGATTGGTGTGTATTGCAACTCTATGCCGAAGTAGGTAATTCGGGGTGGTCCCAATATTTATGTAGTGTAATGCATAGGATTTGGGTGGGTGTGGGTGGGTGATTAACTTTCTTTACATGTTTAACTTCTCAAATCAAATTTAAGCTCTCAGTTTCACTATTCTCGTTGCAAGGTTAAACTTGTACATTTAAAACTCTAATCGATGATCTGAGCATACCCTTATGATCCTAGACTAATAGAGATTCATCTTTACCTTAGAAGGACCACATGCAAACCCTAGTTCATAGACATCCAAAACTTATCAAAACTGACTCAAGAAAAATGAACAAAGAGAAACTTACTCTAAAAGAAATTTTGATCAAGAATATTTGTTTTATTTTCCATCGGGATTCTTAAGGTGGACTCTCATCTACGAAGGGATCAACAAATCTTTTAGAAACCTAAAGAGAAGAGATATAATGTAAAGAGAAAGTGTTTTAGAAAGATGGAGATTTTTTTCAAAAATAAAGTTTAAATAGTTAACTTTTTTTTTTAACTTTATACTTAAATAACAAAATACTTATACTTCATCTCGATTATACATCTTTTAATCTTAAATAAATAACTAGGTCCTTAAAATTTACATGATAAGATATTTTAATGATAATAAAAGTTATTGTAGTACCTAATTCAAAATCCATAAATTAGTATGTTCATAAGTTTAAGTTTTGGATGTATTCCAAAAAGAGTTAGTATCATGAAATAATCATATGCAAATGTCCTAAGATGTTGGAAGCCAAGAAAACAAAAGTAAGACATTCTGAAATGCTAAATAAAATATACAAAGACCAAACTAAAAGAGAAACTTTAAAAATAACATGTGAAGGTCAAATTATGTCACACAAAAATGTTGAATGCAAGTGTCATAAGATCAAACGAGTCTAAAACAATGTTAGATGCAAGTTAGTAAACATAAACACTTTTAAATTTAATAGACAACATACATGAATTCAATTCACAAAAACGAAAAGATATTTACTCAAACGATACCCATTTTCGTTAAAATGAGATCATTTTCACTCGAGCTAAAATAATAATAGTAATAAGAAGAAGAAGAAAAACTTCAATTTTAAGATTTTTTTTTATGTGTTTATGTTATGTGAATTTAGTTATATGTTTAATTGAAAATCTTTTAGTTTATGTATCGTATATGATTTTTAAATAAATTTTGTTTTGATTGAATTTTTGAAAAATTGAAAAAAAAAAGAATTTACTGTAACAAAGTAATATTAAATTTTTTAAATACTTTTTTTTTAAAATAATCATTTCTTATTCATAAAAAAAATATTGTAAAAAGGTTAAAGTATAACATGAAAGAAAATCAAAACTTACCCTATATGAATGTAAAAAAATAATAATTTATGACTGATATGAATGAATGATGTTTTTTCAATAAAGTAAAATTTCAACTATAAAAAGAAAATATTGATATAATATTGATAAAATAAGAATAATACATTATTTAAGATATAAACAATTACATACAATAACAAAATATTAAAAGAAAAAAAAAAACATGTATAAACTAGAGGAAGTGTGGGGTCAACCTAGTCTTTAATGTTTGTGGACTATGAGTTATATCTAGCCCTTACATAATACAAGTTTTGTGGAACATAGCAGCAAGTGAAATGTCCTATCAATACCACGTCCTTTTATTCAACTATTCATTTTCATTCCTAGCTTTCCTTTTCCTTTTCTATATTTTTTTAATTTTATCTGTATTTTAAAATAAATCGGCATAATATTCAAAAAATTTAAAATACTTCTAGTTACTTTCTTGTTCAAATTAGCAGGTACAAAGAGATTCCATTAGAATATTTCTTAATATATAAATTGATATAAATATTATTTTATAAATTTTAAAATTTATTTTTTATTTTGATATCAAAATTATTTTAATGAAAATTTATTGATTTTAGTCAAATTACTATCAAACCATCATAATAATATAATGTATAATTTCATGCATGAGTTAATATAAGTAAATTTATAAAATTAAGTTCAGCTTCAAAAATTATGAAAATCAAACACTGATACATTTTTTTAATCTAATAAATATAAATGGCTCTTGTATATTAACTTTAAAAAGCTAAATTCAATTATATCAAAATGATTCAGCTACCGTAAGCTAAACTCTTTTAATTAATTATCAACATAACATAACCATGTTCCAAATGCTTGATCATATACTTTTTAATTTAATTATCTATTTTTAGTTTTATCGGTACCATTTTTTAAAATATCTGAGTTTATTAAATAGAACATATTTTTGTTATAATTAGGTTGAGAAAAAGTTATGAAACATGGTATTGCAAAGACGGTAAGAGAGAGAGAGAGGGGGGGGGGGGGGGGGGGGGGGGGGGGGGGGGGGGGGGGGGAAGGGGGGGAGAAGAAACCCGGGCCACTATTTTCAGATATCCTTGAACCAACCACGGGGGTGTAAATCCAAC
>Ga0123342_1009838_pt1 | contig 11222 bp, 3 predicted proteins | sample Turbeawhitnodule_FD_89960 | JGI IMG/M metagenome (GOLD analysis project Ga0123342, IMG submission 89960) | Root nodule microbial communities of legume samples collected from Mexico - Turtle bean Mexico white nodule | ecosystem: Host-associated > Plants > Roots > Nodule | place: Mexico: Nepantla... | reverse complement strand
TTTTTTTTTTTTTTTTTTTTTTTTTTTTTTTTTTTTTTTTTTTTTTTTTTTTTTTTTTTTTTTGTTTTTTTTTTTTTTTTTTTTTTTTTTTTTTTTTTTTTTTTTTTTTTTTTTTTTTTTTTTCATGTACTCTAGAACATTTAGTAATAACACATAAATTTCCATCTTCGTCTTTTTGTCTTTATTCTCTTTCTTCCTTGAACATTGGAGCTTTTAGGTTTTAGCTCTTGATCTTGTTTTGCAGGGAGTTTCTCCTAATTTTTGGTTTCAACGTGGATCTCCCAATTTTATCTCCTTCATTTTCGTATTATGGTATCAAAGATCTTCTTTTAAAGAGATATATTGCGTACTTTGATATTTTCTTCGTATTTACTGTTCTTTCTTGTTTCTAATTCTTATTTGTGGTGTATTTTCCCCTGTCTTTCAAATATGGCGAAGAAACAATCAATTTAGAGTTTTCGTTATCTTCACCCTGACGAGAATCTAGCCACACCTATTTGTTTTGCTAGTTTTTTATTCTTCGAACTATCACTCCTAGCATATTGGTTGTAGCAGTGTTAAATGCGAAAAATAAGATTGCGTTCATTATTGGTACAACTCATCGACCAACGAAAATTGATCATACTTTTTCTGCATGGAATCGTTGCAACAATATGGTCGTCTCATGTTTAGTTCATTCTATTTCTGTTCCTATAAGACAAGGTATCATATGGATGGATATGGCTATATATATTTGGAATGACCTAAAAACAAGATACTCTCAATGGGAACTTTCGCATATTTTTTATTTACAAATGAAAAATACCTATTTGAATCAAGGTGACTTGTCTGTCACTGAGTATTTACAAAACTAAGAATAATTTCGGTTGAACTTGAAATTTTAAACCTGACCCTGTGTGTACTTGTCAAGTAAAATGCTCTTATTGTGTTTCTTTTATTATCTATCAAAGAAAACAAGAGGATCAAGTCATATCGTTCCTTCACGACTTGAATGACTAGTATCACAATATTAGGTCTTATGTGCTTTTCATGAAGCCTATACCTCCTATAACAATTTATTTGTAACTCAACAAGAACGTCAACCAGCCCAGTAATGTTAATAGTGTCAATCTAATGTAAACCGTATTGTATACTTTAATTATAAAGTTTACTTAATGTTTATATAAACTAATTATAAATATATAAATTAAAGTTGTTGATGTAATTAATTAAAAATTTATGATTAAAGTTTTTAAATTATGATAGTATTCTTTTCAATGTAGCACATACATTGACACAGACACTAATACGACACGGACACGGACATGAAGATACGTATACCCTCTAAAATGTTGGATACGGGGACACGAATTTATATATTATATAATTATGAATTATATAAATTGACAATAAAGATTTATATGCACTAAATATGTTTCAATTTTTTTAGCAGAAAGATGTTTTTCATGACTGGTTCAAAATGATTTGTTCCTTATTTTCATAATCATAATAAAAATTTATACAATAAGTTTGAATTTTTGGAAAATTAATGTATTTCTCATTTTTAAAATTGTGTAGACCCATGCTAAAATTGTTAGGAGTCCAATAAATGTTTTTTTGAATTAGACACTTCACTGATATGTGTCGTACGAGTGTCAGTGTCCGATACATGTGTCCGACACAGACACACCATTTAAGAGGAGTGTCCAGCTTCATAGATTCTTTTAAAAAGTAATGTTTAGGTATTTAATTAATTTTAAAAGTTAGTTTTTTTAGATGATACGTTTTAAATAACTTTTTAATTTAAGTATAGGTTGATCATGCTATTGAGGTGAGTTTTCTTTATTAACTTAAAAGAGTATATGAAAATTGAAATAAATTATAGTAAATATTTTAAAATTATGTAAAAAAATTATTGAATACACAAAAGCAAGAATTTTAAAGAAATGGTAGAATCATGTCATCATGTATGAAAGTTTGTCTAAGTCACTCGTCTAAGTTTCTCTTTTCTTAGAAAAAAAAGCAAAGTTCTCATTCCACTCTAATTGAAAAATATGATGACTTAAAAGAAAAGATTGAAGTTATCTTTTAAATGGCATCTTCAATGTAAAAATAAATAAAAAATATGTAGTCATCAAATTAGATGATAACTTCTTTATATCATTTTAGTGAAAAAAACATTTTTTTTCATGCATGATGGAGAGTGAAAACCGTTTTACACGTAGTAAAGAATCAATGTTATATCAATCAATGACTACAATCATATATATTATTAAAGACAAGTTGTGAATTCTTTTTGTTATATTAAGAGTCAGAGTTAGTCAAACTTTCGGTCCTCATTGATCAACAACTAAGCCAATTCATTGTGCTAGTGTCCAACCTCTCTGCGAAGATCGAAAGATCGCGTGTCCGGTTACACAAATGATTTATCGATCTCTCGGTCAAAAGAGAATCCACGTCACACTCCGGGTTAAATGCTGATAAAAAAAAACACTTCGAGTTAAATGCACTAATCCCAATTAGGAGCAACAAAGTATGATTATACACTTATTGGGCCTATCTTAATCGTTATAACAGGACAAGACTCAGTAGAATAATATAAATAAGAGAGGACCCCTATAGTGAAATGTAATGTGATTTTGAATTCTGAAGTAGACCATTCAAGTAGAAATCGGCTGACTTGAGCGTCGAAGTGTCTTTACAAGTATATCTCTCAAACATTTAGAAGAGCAACCGAAATCAAAAGAAGATAAAAGGAATTTGATAGGGGATATTCGGTCTCAAATAATTTATAAGAACACTTTTAATTAGGTATAAAAAGCTCGACTAATCTAAAGCAAATAAACAAAGTGATACTATTCGTGGTGTATAAAGTGAAACGAATTCATCAACAAGAACAACCTTTCTCCATTCATGGTTTCAATTGCTTTTGGACAGTGCTCCCACAAAACTTAAATAATTTCATTCACATATTTATAATGCCAGAAACAATTTCTTTTAATCATACTACTTGTTATTCGTAGAAAAATACAAAAATTGAGGTTGTTTGACGTTTTTTTTGGAATTATGTTTGTATATTGGTATAGTCCACAAATTAAGTGAGGCTAAGAGTTTCATTACAAGGAAACAAAAGAAAGCAATGCAAGTTGTTAGAGGCAAAAATCTGATCCATACGATTGTCCATGTCAGTATACGTATGTATGTTGCCTAACAAATCCATTCTAAAAGGTTCCAATCTGGAAAATCAGTAACCTAACATGGAGACGTTGACAGTATCAGTATCCTCAACAGTGACAACCTAAAAGTTCCTCAACAATACTCGTATATATGTGTGTATATATTAATATTATTATTGTATTAACAATAAATATGATCATGAAAAGTAAAACCCTACATTGCCAGCTTATATAGGTACTGGAAAACCATGCACATCCAAGTAGATTTGGATAAACACAAAGGGGCACCACATTAATACATACCTCTGCTAGCAACACAATGAACGAGGCATCAATATCATGATAACAGCGACCAGAACTTGCAGGCAAAGCATGCATGGGGCCCTAGCATTGTGAACGAACGGTTCATAAAAATGCAACTAACTAGAAGATTTGGATTATTAAAAATGGCCTTATTGAGTACCAAGAGCCACCTTTTTATATTTAACCCAAGCTGCAAATGGAAGAAGCAAAACTACACTACAAAAACTTGGCAGAAAACGGGTCCTTCTCAATTTCCTACCTTTCTTACAAATTCCCCTTTTCCACACTGCAATTCAGAGAAAGATGCTCCACACTAGCTACCATCTGACACAATTATTTATTCCCAAATTTTCTCACTACCCACCACCTACTACACTATGTGAGAAACAAGAAGACTATGAATCAAGTAGGTGGCTTCACATTCTGATTATACCCTCCCTATGGGTTGCAGCATATCTGACCCATTTTAACCATTCCAACAATATATCGGATAACTTAACTTCAGAATTTGTTAGGTTCAAATATGTTTTATTTTGACAGTGAGTGAGTGTTGGCCGTTGGGTGAACCCTACAGACATTATTTCTGGTCCTGTCTAATTTCTTATTAAAGTCAAATGTTTTTTTGGCCTCAGTGTAATTTTTCTTTTATATTATGAAGTTAATACGTGTTTCATCCACTTGTTTTCTATGAAAGCGTGTGTATTTATTGAACTACTAACAGCATATAAGTCATATTTGTTGATAGAAAGCTTACCTTAAGTATCACTTTAAGTTGTTGAAATGGCAATATAATTCACATTGTAATAGAAAATCTGTATTTGTAAAACTTTGTATAGAAATATATAAAATAAGATACTTTATCTAATTAAGAGATAGATAGAAAAGTATTGTATAATCTGTTAAAGTTCAATTACATAAAGTCTTATATTGGAAATGTAATTTTAGTTTTGTGATGTGAGTTCACCTAATATTCTTATCAAATTGAAGAATATAACTCCTCAATGCAATGTACATTATTCTTAAAGAGTATACCAACTTACATCTTTTAAAGTTCATCAGAATTAGGCCAACATCATGTTATAATAAACTTAGTTGTGGGTATGCTTTTAGTAATATTCTTAAAAAATATACACATTTTTATTATTAATTAAAATTGATTAAGGAATAACATTGATTTTTTGCTTTCACAAGCTTTATTACATTTTAACCAACATTAATGTGTTGAAATAAATATATTTAAAAAAGCATACAGTTGGTATTTTTAGCTATATAATCCCTTGATGAATAAGTTTCGTGACAGTTAGTATAGCATAAACATCCGAGAAAACTTTTAGTGTCTTGGGATATTTCATGACAATCAACTTAAAATAAAATTGAAGATGATTCGTAGTAAAGAAGAAGATAATAGTAATAATAATAAGAAGATGAAAGCAATAAATTAATTTCATCTAATTTTATTTCCTACTTTCAAAATAGTAACAAAATTGGTTCCACAAGCCACCTTTTCCTTATTGAGAAGTATAATGCGCATGGCAAACAAATGGCATAAAAACAATATTTTACATAAAATTATTTAAACAAATAAATATCATAGTTTTTGTTGTGAGTTTTTTTTCACATAATTTATGCACAACGTTGCCCATACTTAGAATAGTCCCATAGAGAATATACTAATTTCTAAAGGATGTCTGTCTATAAATTAAGAGATAAGTAACATTAGCAAACTGAATTACAAGTTGCTGCATGCTACACCTACCAAAGATTCAATTTAAACAATTGAAGTAAAAAATGTTGAATTAAAAATATGAACACAAATTGCGGAAATATAAAAAGGAAGGAACTAAAATTGCATTTAAAGCTGGTCTTTGTTGAACCAAGTTGATGAGTGAGTTTTAATTTATGTATTCCCACCGATCAAACCAGTTGTACTGTTATGGTGTTGAATGTAAAAGAGAAAAAGAATTGATTCGGGCATTGGTGAGACCTTGATTGTGGGAGGGAAAGAGACTCTTATGATCATGCTCTCCGCTACTTCATATTCCCATTTCTGTTTCTCAACCCCTAATTTGACTTTCTACATTAAAAACACACTATAGGCACATGCAAATAAAAAAGTTTTGATGATTGAAAAATATGACATGGTGTTGGTATAAGTGCATTTCAACAACCTTCCCAACAAAATTTGACAGTAAACTTATTTGATTCGTGCAATAATAGCATAAGCATGTTCAATCCACAGAAGAAAGCTTCTTCTTTAAGTAGGCTTGCACTCATGGGAGAAAAAAGAGAAGATATGTACACGGAATCAAATCCAGAGGAAAAGTAATTGATGATATTCACAGAACGGTTGAAAGACACCATGAAGAACAAACATCACAAGTCAACATTTCCTGTACACCTGCATTCACCAAAATGCCCTCACCCATTGTAATAACAAAATTCAACGGACCACCAAAGAGGACATGCTAGCTACCGCCAAAGAAAATCATCAAAAACACAAAACCAGAGTCTCACCCGAAAAAAATTAAGGAAAACTAAATGAATTTCCAAAGAGAAAAATAAAGAAAAGAAAAGAGAGAAAAACTTGTTTTTCTCATTTTATGAATTGGTGAGCGAGGGAGCGATTGTTTCAAATTCCAATCCCTTCTTTTGTTTAATTTTTTTTTTGTTTTTTTTGAGATTTGCGCAGTGGTGGTTTCGTTTGGTTTGCTTCACCGTGAGTGTGGCTTATAGTCACCGTCGCGGTTTGTTCCTTCGGTGACGGTGGCGAGCTTCTGAAGGTTCAGCTTGACGACGGTGTCGGCGAAGAGACGCGTGTCTTCTTCAGTGTTGCCGTCGGGGACGTCGACGATGTAGGATTCGAGGACGACGGTGTAGATCTTAGCGTCTGCGTCGGAGTCGAAGGCGTGGACGGTAGTGACGGAGCGGTAGTTGCGGAGGCGGTGTTCGCCGCCGATGATGCTGAAACCGGTAACGCGGCGGTCGTCGTCTAGGTAGTCGAGCCGCTCTGTACTAGTAGCGGCGGGGAGGCCGGAGATGACATTGACATCGCGTGTGACGCCCACGGCCATGTGAAAGGGCTCTTTGACGGCGCAGCTCTTGATGAAGTGCTTGTAGGTCTGGGGCTTGTCGAAGCGGCGGACGACGGACCATACAACTTCGGGCGGAGCCTGGACGCGCTGCGCGAGGAGGGAGGAGCATTGGCCCGGGCCGACGAGGTAGATGTGGTGCTCCGTGATGGAGGGGACGAGGGAGCCGAACTCATGCGGGGTGAGGCCGAAAGGAGGGTTGAGGTGGTGGTTGGTCGGGATGCGGTGGTTGTCATCGGAGTCTGGCTCCGATGTGGTGGCGGAGCTCTCACCTTTCTCCATGGCGGGGAGAGAGAAAGAGAGAGAGCGTGAGAAGGAGAGAGTGTGTAAGTGACGCTGTTTGGCACTTGCGGAACGAGACTTTGAGGAACGGTTAGGGGTACTCTTGGGAATTCCCCTCTCAAACTCTGTTTTCTTTCTCTGCCACTTGATAATATATGCAACTCCACCAAAAAATCACTACTTACTTAAACTTCAAATTATACTTTTTTTAATTTATTTCAAACCATACTTGCGAACAAAATACGGGGCTTAGGTTTAAGTGTCTTGCTAAACTAATGTTAAAAATAATTATCAAAATCAATTTTAAAAGATCTTAATAAAATATTCCTTTCGATTTCTTATTTAATTAAAACACTGATTAGCACTTGTCGGAGTTTAATTATAAACAATAAATAATAAAGTCAAACACAATTGATTCACTTGTCAAAAATTGAACTCGAATTAGAATTTTTTTTTACTAAGGTGAGAGTTTCATTACTGAATAATTTCAAAGTATTTTAATAACATGAGACTTTGTAGCTTTAGTGAACGCTTAACATTCAACCAATTAAATTTTTTATTTTAATGAAGTCAAATAAAAGCTAAACAAATTTGAACATACGAATTATGAAAGACAGTTTTTTTATGTTTTTTTTACCTTTTATACATTTGAATATTTGCAAGTTTTTAATATCAAACTTATTTTATTTCGATGAATTGTTTATTAGAAAGGATCAAACATATCATTCACCAAATATTAATCATGAATAAAGTTATTAAGTATTTTTTTTATCTACTGTAAAAGAAAAAAAAAGTTTATATTTATATTATAGTAAAATAAAAAATTTTGAGTTATGTAAAAAATAAAATTAAGTTTGAACTTATCTTATTTACTAAACAAAAAATCAATTAAATATTTAATAAATTTGAATAATTTATGAAAATAGATAAATTAGTTTATATTATTAATATGTGGATGTATATATAGTCATCGTTAAAGGTGGGGTATCTAGGTTTAAGCTTGTGTAGTGCCTCTATATTTTGTAGTTTATGTGTGTAGGGACTTTCAGTTCTTGATTTTTTTTGGATGGGACTTTTTTTTCCCTCAAAAATTAAATTTAGTTTAATCGGCCCAGATCACAAACTATTTATACCCGCAACTTGAGTAAGTTATATAAAAATTAAAACATTTAATATATTTGAAATCTCTAATTTATGTACTATTTATGATGTAAACGAATTAAAAAAATATATTAAAAAGAGTGGAATAAACATTTGAATGTTTTGTGTTCTCCCATGCAATTATTGGGATTATTCGTTCTCCCTCTCTCATTATCTTCTTTCGTTTGTCATCTCTGGTCATTTTCATTTATGGCTATAACACTGTAAAATGTATATGTTATTATTGTCCACGTGAAGACAAAGTTAGAGTAAAAAGTTAGGAGTGAAGTTGAGGTGATGGAGGAATTAGAATTGGAGGTAAGAAAGGAGAAATGGAGTTGTGACATTAATGGTGGAGTTCCTTGAAAGGGAAGTAGAGGATCACTACTTGTTCCAGTGATGAACATTCTCAAGAACGACTTTTTTTTATAACTCATGTTAAATCTTCTACTTGCTACATCCACAATATCTATACGTCTAAATTGATCAATACAATCTTTTTTTGTTAAATAATATTGTATGCATTCTTGCTACGTCAAACTTATGAATTGTACATGATATTAAAACATTTTTTTAGGATGAAAATTACTTTAAATTAATCTTGAAGTAAACGAGTAAAAAAATATTTATTAAGTTACGGGTCTATAGAAAAATATAATATTATCAAAATAAAACTTGAAATATATTTTTTTACTAAATTTGATAAAAAAAATTTTCCTTTCTTTCAAATGCAAATATTTTATTAGGTTGTTATAGTTGGTTTTGTTGATGTACGAAAAATGTCCCTATCTTCTTATCTTGTTAATTTGAATTTTTGTTTGTTTGTAAATCTCTTCTCGATTTCATTTGAGACTGAAGATGGGAGAATATTTTAAAAAATTATTCACTGGTTAAAGTATTTAATGTTATTGAAAGTGTATCTTGTATTAAATAATACCAACCTGTTTATAAAGATGAGTTTATAAACCTGAGTGATAACATTTTTCATCTTAAACTTATATTATTATAACTTTTTAGGTTAATTTCATTTTTAACTTACAACACAAAATATTTAGAATTTTTAATTAATTTTAATTATTATTGATGTGTTTGTCGTCTTAGACTTTCAAGATATACATAATCTCAATTATATTCATTACATTCTTATTTTCTCATCTTTAAAGTATACTACAATGTTGTTTTATATCATTAAAAAGTTGATGATATTTTGAAACCTATAAAAAAAACATTCATTTGATAATTCAAAATAATAATATTTACTTTATTTTTTATTTAAAATTTTAATATATATATATATATATTATATTATTGAAAAAAACACTCATTTGATAATTCAAAATAATAATATTTAATTTATTTTTTAATATACAATATTATATTATTAAATTTGATGTTGTAATGTGATGTAATTTCTTTAAGAAGTGTAAAATTAGACATGCAATAAGTTTTATTTTTCTATAGGAAGATATTTATTTGACATTAAATTTGAATTTAATAAAAAGAATCAGGTATTGGTATTAGAGTTGGGCAACATTAACGAGTCATGTTATTTTTCCAATCCCTAGATTGATTCCTTGTGTTATTTTAGTATGGTTGAGGTTGGTTTGTTTTAGGTGTGCCAACCATATTTATATTTGTAGAAAAAAATTCGCCACATTATTGTTTAAACCCAACTATTGCCCAATAATTAACGACACGATCCACAATAACTCATAGTGTGTATTTGGATGAAAGTTTTCATAAGGATATTTCTTTTTTCTAGAAAATTTATTTACCTGTTTTTTGGGATATGGAGCTAATAGTTAGCTCATATTTTATGAAACCACCCATACTCTGTACAAAAAATTAGTGGGTCTAATAATGTTTTCTCTATTTTGTTTTGTGTTTGTACGACTATAAAACTTAAATTACATTTTAAATTCAATAATATTAGAGAAAAAAATCTTACTATTATGTTCAACAAGAATAAACTGATCACAGATAATTATTTTGGAATTAAGTAAAAGTGTAAACTGTTTTATACCGTTAATTTAAATGTCTATTTTCTATTAATATATTTATATATTTTTTATCAGCAATAATATATATATATATATATATATATTAAAAAAGAATTATAATAAAAAATAGCTTAAAATATACAATATATTGTGAGAAATCAATTACCAAAGTATTATTATTGTAAACTTGACGAACTTTGTTTTGAATGTGGTTTATATTACTTCTTTTAATTTCGGTTTTGTGGAGAATGGTGTTTATTTGTTTAAGCTATAATTTGCATACACGGAAATAGTTGAATTGCATCGACAAAGAATCATGTATAATAATATTTCTTATGATTTGATATTGAAAAAACATGACAAGGGTCAGAGAGAGAATGAACAAAATCTGAAATTGTTAATGGGCAATGAAATAGAATGTACGTGTTTATATATAATCAACAATTATTTATAATGATTTAACAATAAACTATCTAATTAGAAAAACTAATAATTTATATGCAGCTAATTAACAAGAGCTCACTTCAGAAGGATAATACTAACCAAGCTTACATACTATACCACTTACCTTTAAGTAATATTAATTGACACAGTAAATACTTCCAATCTTTTATGAGATTTTAGGTAGGGATTAATTTTAATATAATATCTGTACAAAATAAATTACTCATGCATTGTTAGTTACTGAAAAAGATTGTTTGGTGTAAAATGTTTTTACACTATTACTCAATTACAAAATTATGTACTTTAAATTTATTAATTTAATAATGACTATGTTAAAAATACTTAGATGATAATATGGACCAGTGAAACTTGTTGAATAATATGACAATACATGTTTAAACATTCTACACATAAATTACTATACTATTAAATTTTTTGACAAATAAATGCTTAATTTAATTTTTTTAAGTTTGATAATTAACTTGATATTAATAGTTAAAATATTTTATTTTCTATTTCTTACCCAAAACATATTTTTCAAATAAACATGATTATATAACTAATATCACATAATTTGTTCGAGTGGTAACATTTTGACAAATATGAGAACTAACCTTGAGATATGAAATACATGTCGTAGAATGAGATGATATATAGCCATATGAAAAGTAAGAACCTTTTAATTCTATATTTTTAAAAATACAATATATATATATATATATATATATATATATATATATATATATATATATATATATATATATATATATATATATATATATATATATATATATATATATTATATATAT
>Ga0123342_1009837_pt1 | contig 11222 bp, 8 predicted proteins | sample Turbeawhitnodule_FD_89960 | JGI IMG/M metagenome (GOLD analysis project Ga0123342, IMG submission 89960) | Root nodule microbial communities of legume samples collected from Mexico - Turtle bean Mexico white nodule | ecosystem: Host-associated > Plants > Roots > Nodule | place: Mexico: Nepantla... | reverse complement strand
TAGTATTTTCAGGAAAGGAAATATCATGTTGAGATTGTTATTAGGGTGTATTGATTTGTGAGTGTCCTGTGAATGAGACGATCCTGACTCTACTGATATAATGGAATCACATAGATGAAGTTAATCAATTGGTGAGAGTCGAAGGAGGTCCATTTGGCTGAGTCTGAGGTTTGAAAGAACTGATTAGAGCATATCAAATGGATTTACCCTGTCATATGAAGATGATGAGATATTGATATAATTATGTGCATGGCTGTGTGGGTTTCACAGCAGTAGTATGACAGGTGCAGGTCTCTGGATACTAATTTCAATACACGAGTCTTCCTGGAGTAGAGTCAAGTGTCTATGTGTTGTGAGTCAGTAAAAGTTTGACATATGAAAGATGAATTTTATGAATGTAATAGACACTTTATGGTTTGAGAATTCATATGAGAATTGATGAATTATGCTTATTAATTTGAAATTTAAATTCTATCAAAACTTTTTATATAGATAGCTTACCTTGTTATTTGTTTGTGTTTGTTTCTTTATCTGTGATGATCGTGTTTTACACGGGAGCAGATGAGATTGCAGGTAATAGAGTTCCTTAGTGAGCAGTTGGAGAATGAGATAGTTTTATTTGAATGCTTTGTTTTGTTGTTAAAACTTTTGATGTATATATTAAATCTCTATGAGGAGGGATATTTCTTTTGAGATACACATATGAGAAAGTAGTATATGTTATTTGTAATTAGATATTGCTTGTTTTACTTTTATTTCATTATATATGGGTAAAATTATGGATGTTACATTTTCAGCATCGCAATACCTCGTGTTACTAAGCCATTAGAGATCAAACCAACATTCCTCGGTTTGATTAGTACATCAATTCACTGCCAAGGACCATGAGGATCTGTATACACATCTTTCTATGTTTTATGAGTTGGTTGGAACAATGGGGTTCCAAGAAGGTGATATTGAATTTGTTCATTTGTGTTTATTTCCTTTTTCATTAGCATGTAAAGCTAAAGAATGACTCAAGCCACATCCAAATCAGAGCCTCACTAGTTGGAAAGGCGTAGAAGAGAAGTTCTTACAAAGATTTTTTCCACTCTTCTGTTACATCAAAGTCAAGTCTGATATCTCTATATTTAGACATAGACCATACGAACCATTTTGTGAAGCCTGAAAGAGGTTTAAAGTAATGCTAAGAAGGTGCCCAAATCACGAATTTGAAGATATTGCTCAGCTAAACATCTTTCATAACAATCTCAGACCTGATACAAAGATGATCATGGATGCAACAGCTAGGGGTACAATGATGGTTGTCAATGTTGAACAAGCAACAAAACTTATTGAAGCATTAGTTTCAATGAATTATCAAGCTCAACATGATAGACAAATTATACACACAAAAAAGGTGCTTGAGCTTAATACTTCAAATGCAATTCTGGCTCAAAATAAAATTTTAACTCAGCATATTGAAGCATTAACCAAAGAAATGTGAAAACTTCCTCAACAAATATAAGTTGTGTAGTCTTCTCATATCCAAAATTAATCCATGAGATGTGATTTTTGTGGAGGCAATCATTCAAATGGCATTGTTCGTATCAAAACAACCCATCTGAAGAGAAATTCCACTACATGGGTAATTAGGGAAGGCCAGATGGTTTCTCCAACAATAATAATCATCTGAATAATATGTCTCAAGGTTGAAGAAGCAATCAGAACCAAGGTTTGGGTGGAAACAAGATATTGATCCATCTAACAGGCAAACCCCTTTTCAACAACAACCACATTATCCTTCAATTCAGAAGAGAACGAGAAAATTGGTGGATACCTTGGAGAAATTTATGCAAGCATTGTTCTCCAATCAGAAGAATACAAAAGCTTAGATGAGAAATTTAGAAACACAGGTGAGATAGATTGTTAAAGAGTTGGAAGATAAAAAAAGTGGTCCATTTTCATCAAACACTTAAACTAATCCCAATGAGCATTGCTATTTAATCACCACTAGAAGCGATAGAGTTGTAGGAGAGAGGATTGGTGATAAATCAGTTGTTGATAAATAGAGAAAATACGAGAAAGAGAAAAATGAGTGTAAGGGAGAAGAGGGGGAGAAAAAAGAAAAAAAAAGTGTAAATATATAAGAGAAAAGGGAGAAAAAGAAAAAAAAATGGGAATCCAGATAGAAGTGTTCCTATTCTAAATGTACCCTATCCTCATGCTTCCTTAAGAAAGGATAGGGAAAGGCAATTTGCTAGATTTCAAGATATTTTGAATTGACTGCAGATTAATATTCCTTTTGTAGATGCCTTAGAGCAAATGGCCACATATGTGAAATTTATGAAAGAGTTGCTAACAAAGAAAATGAGATTCATAGAGGAAGATATTATAGATTTAGAGTTCAGTTGTAGCGTTATTATTCAGAAATCCTTGCCCTTAAAATCCAAGGATCCAAAAATTTATAGTATCCCAGTAACCATAGGTGCTTTACTTGTGGACAAGGCGTTACTATATTTGGGGGCTAGCATCAATTTAATGCCTTTGGTCTTGATGGAAAAGATAGGAGATTTGGAGGTTAAACCCACCAAGATGACACTATAGTTAGCTGATAGATCAATTAAGTATTTGTCAAGGTGGAAAAAATCATATTTCCAGTGGATTTTCATTTTTTGATAAACATAGAAGAAGACAAAGAGGTTCCCTTAATAATTGACCCTTCGTGAAAACTGCTCAAGTTATTATTGATGTAGATGATAAAAATCTTAAAGTGAGAGCTTAATATGATGAGGTGACTTTTAATGCTTTTGAGGTATTGCAACATTCTAATATAGGGAAGGATTGTCTAAGAATAGATGTATTAAATGAAGCATTTCTTGGAACCAAAAAGCAGTTACACACTTTTAATATGTTAGAGAAAGCTTTGAATTGTTTTATTCCATAAAGAGTTGACAAAGAGAAAGAGTCTGAACCTGAATATGGAAAAGAAACTTAATGCCACTAAGTTATTTGCATCATGCTTGAATGAGGAAGACAAGGTTCACTAGAACACAAGTATAATGAAAGATGAGTTTAAACTTCGTCAAACAATTATGTTTCATAGCTCTAAGATAAAACTCACCCTTAGAAGGTTAAAGACAAAATGGGAAAGTTTGTTAGTTGTCAAGGAAATTAGGATTGATGGATTTATTGAACTTGAAAGTCCATACTCCAGAAGAATTAAACTTGTAATCATGAAAATGTTGCAACATAGGGCTCATCCACCATGATTGAAACATGTGTCAAGCTATATGACGTTAAACAAGTGTTTTCTGATAGGCAACCCAATGTTTTTTTTTTTTTTTGTTTGGTTATGTTTATTTTATTTTATTTTTTTCTTTTGTTTTAATATGTTTACATTAAGTGTTCCTGCATCAATCTCTTGGTTTAATTCTTGTTTTAATTTGGTTCATCTCATTCCCATGTTGATGACCCTGAAAGAGTTTGGATTGTGTGTTGCATGACCTGGGGACATGTATTATTTTCCTGGGGCACAGGTCCAACAAATAATGTTGATACAAATATAGATGAAGAATTTGACACAGAGATGGATGAACTTAGAGGAGATTGACAAGTGCTGAAATGAAAATGGTTTTATCATTCTGATTTTAATTTTAATTTTGATTTCTCTTATTTTTATTTTTATTATTATTATTTTTATTAATTTTGTAGTTCTCTTATTTTGCTAGTTTTTCTAGTTTCTTATTTTTTTTTTCTAATTTCTAGGTGTTTATTTTTCTAGTATTTAAATTAGACCTTGGGTTTTAAGATTAGAATACTTAGTGATATGGACGTAGGTGAAAAAAAAAATTGTGTTAAATTTATATTCAAACTGAGTTGAGATTTTGTTGTATGAAAATTGAACAGAATGATTAGTTGGAACAATGAATGGCAAGAAAGTAAGGAGTTAGAGTAATTAAACCAAGTGAGTGTGTGAACATTGAACATATAAAGAGTTTCATTGATCAATTGACTATTGTTATTGCCTATTTTTTTGTATTTATGTTGCATCATAAAAGAATATGGAAATGATTAAGGCATTTGAATAAATTAGAATTAGAAAACCCAAAGCCAAATAGGTAACCTTTGTTCAAATTGATAACATTTTATTGTGATACCCCTTTGAACTCATAATTTTTATTTGCATCCTGGACCCTAAATGTTATATTTTTCTACTTGTTGGCATACTTAGGGTAGAGAACATAGATGCAAGTTATATAAGGGAATGGTTGGTTCTAATAAATGAAAAGAAAAAGAGTAATAGATTTATTTTGGAAGAGTTTGTTTCTGTTATTAATTATTTTAGAATAGTCTATTTTTTATTTTCATATTATTTCAAAAATAAAAGAAAAAAGGGTGAAGATGGTTGAATTATTATTTGGGGATTAGATAGGATAAATTGTAGGTATGTTCTTCATCTTTTAAGTATACATTTTGTTATTTGAAAAACCAATATTTTTTGGAAACCCAACCTCATTACAATCTTGTAGAAGACTTTAAGATTCATTTTTCGGATGTCATTGTGATATGAAGAAAAAAATGAAAAGGGAACTATGATTTGTTAAGATTTAGTTAAAGTTCAGAGAAAACACTTACCTATGCGAATATGAGAAGAGATTCCTGACTAAAATTGTCATTTCATTGTTAGAGTTATTTATATTGGAAATTGATTGCATTTATATCTTGCTACATTTGAATTTGGAAGTATCGGAGGTTTCTAATTTAATCTATTGTTCAGTTAATGAAGTTGTTTTGATAATTGAACCATGGTCTGATTTATATGGATTTATTTACTTTGCTTGAGGATAAGCAAGATTCTAGGTTGGAGGTAGTTGATAAGTGTCATTTTGTAGTGAAATTTCATACAAAAAGTTAGACAATTATTGATTTTATTTGTTGATTAAGCTGTGATTCAACCCTAATTTGAAAAATTAGAATTCAATAATATATTTTGAAGTTATGAGGTTAATAGAACTATTTAATTTCAATTTTGTGTTATTTTTAGGAATTTAAGGAGAGACGAAGCAAATGGATATACTATGAATATAGATGTCCCTTAACCCAAGCCCAATTAGGTTAAAAAAGGGCATAAGGCAGCGAGAAAGGATAGGAAGGAAACTTTAAGAGGTAGTTGTCAACGAGAAACGTTCTAAATCTTCTTCTCTTGCTTTCAATCATCTTTTAGTGCATATAAAGGCTATTGTGAGTGGCTAATTCCTTTCCTTTGGGATTGAATGTAATAGTGTCTAACTCCTATGTACTGATGTGAGTTGATTTTAGGATTGCACATTTTATTAGTTTCTCTTTGTTTATGATTTTTTTTTATTTTTAGCAATGTAAGGTGAGAACCCAAAGAAGATCCCTACTAGACACTAACTTAATCAAGTGGTTAAGTAAGTGTGAAGGTTCACTTCTAAAGGGCAAAGAAAAAAACACAATTATATGGTGACAATAATGCAATGGTGCGTAATTGAATAGAATATGGCAAAGATAACCAACAAATTAAGAGACAAACATGAAAGTATAAAGATGAAGGGAATGGAGGGCGCAAAGAAAGATAAAAAAAAAGAGGAAGAGATAAAAAGAGCTTATGGAAGAAAGAAAGATGTCACGCCACTTGGAGAAGAGAGGACTCCAAGATGAGTGTTGCAAAGAGCCACCACTTGAGATGTTACCCATCCAAGATAAGACCCAAAAATGATAGCTCACAAGCTCACAAAATCACTCCTCCAGAGTCTTTTTACTATTCAATTTCAATGTCCAAATACATGGAGGGAGGCACCCTTTATATAGGAAGGAGTGACTTGGAGAGCAAGATGATAGAGAGGTAGAAAAGGAAGGGGAGAGGGACTGCCTAGGGTGTTGACCATGGTCAAAACTGCACCTTAGGCATTGCTTCAAGAAGTTAGGTTAAAAACCCTAATTCTAGGTGCATGAGTCATGAAAAAGTGGGCTTGGAACAAGCCCATTTTGCTAAGTATACACCTATTTATGCTATGTAAACCTACTCTAGCTTATTCTTCTATTTGGACCCCTAAAGTGAGCCCAATTTATTTACTAACATTTTGTCTTGTAAGAAGACCAGAAGAAAGAACATTTGATGTTCTGGTCTATGTCCAGTTCCTCTTTTGCTGAGGTTATTCAGATATTTGGTGGGGTCTTGTCTTGTAGGCTGAGATGACTGATCAAAGTTGGAAGTGTCTTTTGTGTCCTTGGTCATCTTCCTGGCTAATTGGATTACATCATGTACTGAGGTGATATTGATCTATAATATTTTGTTCTTATTTGATATTGTTATTTTCATTTTATGCTTAAAGCTTGAATTTTTATTCTTAATTTAGATCTTTTGAATTTACTGGGAAGTATTTCCAATGACCCGGCCTAAATGAAAATACTTGATTTTTTTAATACTTGGAATAGATTATAATATATCAAATGCTTTATAACATTTTTTCTTAATGATAAGAACCTATGTTAATAGTTGATGAATCAATGTTTAGAAGATGATCTTAATAATTTCATATTTGAGGAATCAGTATGAATAACTTTTTTTGTTACATCAATATCAATTAAGTAAGAATGTTGTATGTTTTATTTACCAAAATACAAATGAGTGAGAAAGATTAACTTCAATCCCAATTCCATTAATAAAATTCTTATAATCATTGATTCTGTTTTTTTTTATTTAAATTACAAGCACATTTTATTCAAACAAAGTCCATATCTCTTGAATCAATTCATTGCACATATTTCAATATCTAGTGAGTTTTACACATTAAAATTTTAAGAGAATTGTTCCTTGTGGGTTCGATATTCGTATTTTAAGACAAATTATGACTTTTAACTTGACACACTTTTCGAAATAGGTAAACAAAGATCTAACCCTTAGTTTTTCCATAAAATCAATCAGGCTCTTAGTGGCAATCCTTATTCTAGCCTAACCTCTCATCCACCACACTACCAGCTGTGATAATTACTTTTTCAGCTACCTTTTTGCAGTTGTGATGATTATATATTACAGCAAGTAGCAGACAAAGTCTGCAACTAAACTCAATGGACCAAGAGTCATACTTCTGCATTAGACAAAAACTAACATAATGTGCTTAAAGCTATATGCATCAGATGACAAATTGGATGTGTTGGATGATACGTTGAAATGAACATACAAAGCATGAGTGTTACATAGACCAAACGATGATCAAATGAAGATCATCTGCTGGATGAACAAGTGTTAGTGGTCTAGTTTAAAGTTCTAGAATTCACTTAGAGAGTAAAACAACTAGGTGGGTTGGGTCTAGGACTTAATTGGGGTATAACTACTAATTGCTGCATGATTTAGAATTTTGAATTGATATAACTGCATATGTGAAGTTGACTTAGTGTACTAAGACTTGTGCATAAAGAACAAGTATGGAAGCTTCAATTCTAGAATGACTCTAACAAGTACTAACTAGTCACTTCCAATCCAAGAACTACACCTACAAGAACTTTGGTTGAGGACAAACAAAGAGTTAAGTTAGGGGAGTTGATAAGTGCTTAAATGTAGTTATTTTAGTAGAAAAAGAGGCATGTAGTTTAGATGAAAATTGTATAAATAACAGTAAGAATCATGCCAAAAACCTCCAACCACAACAACACATAAAGGAAGAGAGGAAAAGAAGGAAAATGCATAGCTAATTGCATAAAAGTGCAGAAAAGAAAAACAACAAGGATGGAGCAACAAAGCCAATCCGCCTAACACATGTAGAATGGCCCAGCGAATTGAGCCTGAGAACAAGCTCCATGGAAAAAACTCAAAACATTGAACGCATATGCATATGCTAAGCAAATTGAGGCCAATAGATCAAATGATTCCAGAGACAAAAGGGTTGAACAAAAACCAAAGGTGATGTGAGTTGATTTTAGAATTGCACATTTAATGGATTGCACTTTGTTTATGATTTTTTGATTTAAGTAGAATATGATGAGAAACCCATAGAAGATTGCCACTGGACACGAACTTAACCAAGTGCTTAAGTAAGTGTGAAGGTTCTCTTCTAAAGGGCAAAGAAAAAACACAATTATATGGTGTTGATGTTGAGGTGCGGAGTTTCTCTTATTCATTCCAATTCAAGGTGTTTTACAAGAGGGGAGACACCCTATTTATAGATAAGCGTGCCTTGGAGAGGAAGAGAGGAAGGGTAGGGGTGTAAATAACTACAAGCTTCTAGAAATTAGTTCAAATGTGAGCACATGGGGGAGTCTTCTAGAATCTAGGTCAAAGGTGAGCACATGGGAGGCACATGGGGGATCTTCTAGACATTAGGGTTTCTAGAAGCTAGGTTTTAGGTGGCCCAAATTATACTAAATACACCCTAATATAGCTTATTTTTTTATTTGAACCCCAAAGTGTTTATTTACTTAATCTTTTCTTTTAAAAAGACTAGAAGGAAGAACAACTGATATTCGGATCCATGTATGGTTCTTCTTCTACTGAGACTCTTATAAGATTTGGTGGGGTCTAGTCTTGTATGTTGAGATAATTAACCTAATTGTGAAGTGTCTGTTGTGTCCTTGATCATCTGCTTGTCGAGTTGGGTTGTATCAAAAGGACTAAGCGAATTAGAATCCTTAAGAATGAAGAAACCCAATTTCACTCAAAAAGGGCCACACCAACATACACCAAGTTTGGGAGAAAGGAAATTTCGCTTGAAGCCTAAGCCAAGGGAATCTTGCCTCTCATGATTGAAAAATCTATAGGCTGGAAGGGATTTAAAATGAATCTATGACTAATCCCTAACTTTGAAATCTCAAGAAGCCCAAAGATTGAAGATTGAAGCCCAAAAATAATGCTTAAGGATGAAGAAAGCCAATCCGCTGAGCGGATTGGTCTATGCTAAGCGTATTATAAATCCCTTTGAATCTCATTATAAAATATATAAATAGGGACGTTGGGACAACTTTCAAAGCATCAAGAGGCATTAAGAGGTCTCAAGGAATAAAGACATATAAAGAGATAGAGAAACATAGAGATTAAGATGATCAAGTGAGATTCAAAAAGAGATTTAGATATAGAGATTTTGTTGGTTTAGGCTCAAATAGTCTAAACTTCATAATCAATCAAACTACAAGGCCAAAATCTCATAAGTGAAGGTTAATGTATGGAGAAAGAAAAGTTGAAGCCAAGATGGTAACAACACTAACGAATTCGTGTTTATAGTGTTTAACTTCTCATCTTGAAGTATTACTATAATATCTTATCATGAGTTGCTAAATCTATATTGTTGGGATTGAATAACTAAGTGAGATTTTGGAGTTATTGTTGTTTATAGATGCATGTTTCTCTTTTATATTCAAATTCATTAGATCTGGTAGTGTACCTAATGCTCAATGGTGAGGAACAACCATTGATTGTCCCTAAGGCATGAATGAGGCCGAAGATTTCATATTTTTTAATCCTATTGAGCAAGTTTAGCAAGCCATAAGATTCAATGGTCGCAGAGCACGAAGCTTAGACTATGGTGAACTATTTCATCCTAATGCATAGGTAATTTGTAACATTGGTTTATTGCTCTAGAAAACCTTGCGCGGGGAATCGACTTGGTTTGGCCAAAATAGGAACGAGAATTTCGAATAAAACATTGCATTTATAAATAACAATAACAAAGGAAAGTCACAAAGTTATTTCATTCCCAACATTTTTGCTATATTATTACTTCCTTGCTTCAATGATTTGTCTAACACTTCACTTCTCGGATTAAATATTTATTATTATTATTATTATTATTATTTATAGTTGCTATTTATAAATATTATATTTAAATCATTTTCAAATCATGTATCACTTCATCTTAAAAGATAATTATACTTTAATATCATTACTTTCCTGTGCATACGACAATCTTCAGTTGTACTATAGTTGACTTGATTCACTTGTCAAGTAAAAAAGTTAAGATTTCACTTAACAGAAATTAATTTAACTTAATCCACCACAACTTACTCTTACTCTTATATGTGTTTGTTTATATTATTATTATAAACTACAATGACTATATTATATATAAATACAAATGACCGACACTTATAAGAAATATAAATTTTTATTGTGATTCTTATTTTTTAAAATATTTGTATCTTTACATATATAATTTAAATGAATAAATTTGTATTTTAAATTATTATAAACTTTAGAAACTTTTTAATGGATTTATAGTGGATGATAATTTTGGGATTATAATGACTATCAAGTTATGTATGTAATTTAACTATGTAATATATAAGATTATATTAAAAAGGTTTTCACTTTAGTAAAATATGTACATGTTTTTTCTTTCAGCTTATAAAATTTATTTTTATTTTAATTCTTATGTAAAACAACAAAATTTGCCACAATGGAAGAATCATATTGATTTGATTGGGTTGTCAAACGGAAAAACTCAAAAATACAAAAGCAGTTAAATTAAAATAATTAATATTTTTTCTAAATAAATACTTACATATAAAATAAAGATTATATACATCAAACTTTGGGGGCAGCCCCTAAATTTAAACTGGCTGGCCCATCCTGCTTGGTGTTATTAATATAAAATGTTTCTGCTAGGGAGATTGGACCTAGAGAACTATTGAAGTCTTCTTCTTCTTCCTTCGGTCGGTCAGGTGACTGGATGGTGAGTTGGGATTCTTCTCGTCCTTTTGCTTCTCCTTCGGCACTCGGCCTCGGCTGAACACCGGATGGTGGGGTACCTGCGAAGGCACTCCGACGCTCAAGTCAGTAAAGCGGGCGGTCAGCTCTCAGGTAGGTGAAAAGTAATAAATGACATACCTTACTCCTTGGGATGTGTGCTATTTATATTATTCTAATGGGCCTACCTTGTTGGGCCCGTTTATCAAGGTGGATACCGCTTAGGGTTGCATTACCTAATTCTTAATGATGGATTAACTTCACTGATCTTGGTTTGAGCGTTAACTTTAGTAGGGGTCGGCCGACGACCAAGTACCCATGGTATGGGTCGGCCCTCGGCCAAATTTCAGTGGTGTCGGTCGTCTCAGCCAAGACTCTCAAGGTCTCGGCCGAGTCTTCCAAGGTCTCGGCCAAACAGGCATATGCTCAAGTAAAGGTAAGGGAAGCTAGTTTAAAATCTTCAATAGAACCCTAGGTTAGAAGATTTGAATGTGAGTGTGACGGGGTCACCAAGTCCAGATTTTGTTGCAAGATTTCTTGT
>Ga0123342_1009836_pt1 | contig 11223 bp, 5 predicted proteins | sample Turbeawhitnodule_FD_89960 | JGI IMG/M metagenome (GOLD analysis project Ga0123342, IMG submission 89960) | Root nodule microbial communities of legume samples collected from Mexico - Turtle bean Mexico white nodule | ecosystem: Host-associated > Plants > Roots > Nodule | place: Mexico: Nepantla... | reverse complement strand
TATTTTTATTTATTTTAAATTAAATTTTTTTATTAAAAAAATATTTAATTTTATTGTTAAAATTTTTTATTATAAAAAAAAAAAAATAAAAAAAAAAAAAAATAAAAAATTCTAAAAAAAAATAAAACTTAAAAAAAAAAAAAAAAAGTGACGGCCAGCTCTTCAGCCCATTGCCACTCTTAGTATTTGAGCAAGAAGACAAATGTTTCTTTTGAGGAATTTTTTTTATAGTGTATTTTTCACCATAGGTCTATGTTAAACTTTTATAAGTTAGATGAATTTTCATAACATATTTACAAATAAAGATATGACTGGAAACAAAATTTATTCGAGATTTGCAAAAAATAAAATAAAAGAAATAGATAAAACGTGTAAATTAAATGATACAGGGAAGTACAAAAAAATGTTAAAATGCCTTAAGTAAGCAAATAATAGCTTAAAACTAAAAGAAAGCGATAATGAGTTTCAATTTTTTAAAAGATCACTATTAGTTTTTCAAATTGGTAGACAGCGAAGACCGAACAAAAATTGATCCAACCTATTTTATAGGCTATTCAAGCTAGCACATTGTATTGGACTTATTTTATAATATATGCTCTATCAAGTGGCATGATCATGTGTTTTTTAAACTCATTAAAAATAATATTTGTATATCATTAATATCAAACTTTACACTTTTATTTCAATATTCATCCATTCTACAGCATTTAACATGTGTATATTTAAGACTCTGGCTAATATCGTTCAAGTTCAAATAATTTCTCATTTTAATATGCATGTGTGCCTGTTTAGTGTAATTTATTTAAAAAAAATCATTATTTTCTAAATCTAGTTATTCCCAAAAACTTAACTCTTAAGTTTCCAATATGAACAGAGACCTTGGAACATAAATAATAGACATAAAAAAAGTTAATATAATTGACATTAATGATCTTATAATTAAGATTATTTGTCCTTTAATTTAAACTGTTTCCAAAATGTAATCTTTAACCATGGCAAATCTAACAAGAAATTGGATTAGTTTGTGTATATTTGTTATTGCTGCTAAGTTCCACGTCTCTCAATAAAAGGCTATATGTTTCATCTTTGTTTTATAATTAATTATAGAAAAATATTTTATTAACACCCTCTGTCACTAACACATACTTGATATCGTTAGTGTGATGACATTAATTGGCGTTGTAGATGTGACATTTGGTGAGGATGTGACACTGACTCTATATTATAGTATATGACCTGTAACACATGCAAAATTGGTTACCCGTATGTCTGTAAGTGGTTACCTATGTGACGTTTATGATCACCCACTCTTCATAAAAAAAAATTTAATAAAAATAATGTATTACATCGGTTATATAACTTAACCGATGTAAAAATCATATATTACATCGGTTAGAACTAAGATGGTTTAATCGATGTAACAACCCTACCAGAACTGGTTACCCAGCCACAGGTTCCTCCACATATAATAGCACACGTAAAACTGGTTACTCGTATATCTATAAGTGGTTACCTATGTGACGTTTATGACCCACCACTCTTTATGAAAAAAAATAAAAATTAATATGGATCGTATATTACATCGGTTAGATGACTTAACCGATGTAATATGGGTCATTCTGAGTAAAAATAAATAAAATTATACTGGTTGTTTCTAAGAACCGTTGTAATATATTCTTCTTTGTCCTATTTTAAAACTTGCGCTCCTCATTCACACGCAATTTCATTCTGTTACGTCATTGCCACGTTTGCAACGTCAAATGTGTGTCATGTGCAGAGAAGTGTCAACTTATCGGAACTCTTAATTATAATTATAGGCTACCATTCATTCATTCATTATGTAACTTAGAATACACATTTAAAGCAGAAATGTACAAATTATTATGAAATGGCATCACCATTTATTTTGCAACAAACGCAGTGTCCCTAGGCATCTATGCCATCATCCAAGTTTCTTTATTGTCTAGTAGTATCCTTAGCTATATTGTGTTGATCAAAACTTAGATGCTGTTGTTCAAGTGTTTTATTGTTGTTTTTGTATAAGAATAGGATTTTCGTAAGAAGAAACTTCAATTCTTATTGAAAAACAACATAAAAACACTTTGGAAAGTATCTAAGCTTTGCTCAATTATGATCATGACTTGGTCTAATTATATTTGAGATTTTGCTGGGGAAAAACTGGCATGGTATTTTTGACTCATCAAGCACTGGAACAGAACCTTGAATTTGAAGAAACTTGAGGTTTATAGGAAACAGGAGTTTCTTTGATAATTTCAGTTTTCACTCTTACCTTTTCACTTCCTTCAACCCACCTCTTCAGCCTCGTAAGCAACTTTTTCCTTTTTGAAGAAGCATGATCACTCTGAGCAGAATCGTTGTGATGCTCCAAGAGGGAATAGTTCAACTCATGCTCTGAATCATACTGCACAAATCCTAAGCCTCCTTCAAACTCCCCCTCCTCATGAACTCTATGTTGCTGCTGATTTTCTCCATAGTGGCTTACCAACTCTTGCCTTAAACAAGTATTGACCCTCCTCAAATGAATCAGCTCTGCAACTTCAGTTGATCGTTCCTTCTTCACCTCCTCCAATTCATTGAGAACCTTGTTGTAGTCTTCCTTACTTACATCTCCTGATTCCACCTCCAAATAATATTTCAATGGTTTTCTGTGTGTCTTTTCCTTGCACAGCTTTGATGCTTCTGCTTCTGCTTCTGCTGTTTGAAGCTTCTTCACAACCTCCTTCTTCTCTTCCTCCAATTGGTCCAAAATCCTTCGTAGCTCTCTGATTTCACCCTCTAACTTGTTAATGACACAGACCCTTGTTTGGAAGGCCTCATGGTTTCTCAATAGTTCTTCTTCTTTCTCTTTGATCTTCCAAGCCTGCCCCTTTATCAAACGAGATTTGGCCTTCGACTCCCTAAGTAGCCTTTGAACCCTCCCTTGAAGCACCCTATTCTGTGATCTCCAATACTGAAGCTGTTCAATAACACTCATGTATTGGTCTACAAAACTCTCCAACCTCATTGTCTCAGTCTCTACGGTAGAAATCTCTTTGCTCAAGAACTCAGCACGATCATTCTCCAACGACACCATGTTTTTGACTTCAACAAGTAGAGATTCTTGTGCCTTCATTTCACAATACAACTCAAACTGCAAACGCAAGGCCAATTCCCTCATTTGAAGACCTTCAATCTGGCTTCTCAGGCCAGTGATCTCATGTTCCAAACACGACGTGTTGTCATGGATCACCAAGCTCCTTGAGAGAATACTACTATTCTTAGGACTAGATGATTCTCCATCTTCCACATAAGAAAAGTTGTCAAAACTCCCATGTTTAGTTCCGTGGTGACAAGTGATTTTTGGAGAATCACATCCATTTTCTGGTGAAGAAAAAACTTTAGAAGACAAGTTTTTCTTTGCCACTATCCATGCATAGATGAAACCAGCCAAAGATGCAGCCAGGGGAACACCAGCTTTGAGGATAACTGGCTTCAAGTTCTCTGCCTTCAGTGGTATGAGTCCCATCAAGAAGAAAGAAATTTGGTTTGAACTGAAAAACAATGGCAAGAAAATATGAATTTGATCCTTGTTAAGTGGTAATGGTTTGAGGAAAGTTGCATAAGTTTGTTTATAGGAACAGTGATATGTAACTTTTTGACCACTCCAAAAGACCTTCTACGGCACCATCAATCCCTCTTCCTGCTCTAAGGAATCTGATTCCTTTCCGTGTCAACCAATTGCACTCACAAATTGATATTTGCCATGTCGGGGCTTCTTTTCTTCCATCAACTATGTGTGATGTTATATTATTAGTCAATATTATATTCTCCATCTGTTCAACCACACATCAACTAAACGTGTAAACACTTTATCAACCCTTTTTATTTTTCTTTCATCTTTCTCATATATCTTTTCTTCTCTCTCTATTTCTCTACATAACACCTATTCTATTAAATCTCTTAAAAGATACTCCTTTTATATGTTCATATATTCAAAGATCACGTATCAATATATCAATTATGACATTTTATAATACGTATCAATTATGAATTAGAGATAAAGACATTTAATAATATAAAATAATATAAATGATACAAAATTCACCTTATAAGTTGATTTTATAAATTTAAGTTAAGTTTAAAGTTTACTTCTTCTTATAGTATTAAAGTTCTTTAGAATCTATTTCAGAATTAGTTTATTTTTTCAAATCATCTACGACATCTTCTAGTATAAACTTATAAAAAAAATAATCTCTTAATATATGAATTATCCTTACCTTTAACATGAATATTTAGTTTAATTCAATAACTTACCTCCTAATATTTTATTTTTCAACCAAATTAATTAGTTATTAATTTAAACGTCTTGGGCCTTTCTTAAAAAGATTTAGGGATTTTACTTCCTGCGCCCCCATTTTTAACCTACAATGTCACAATTTTCAAAAATGACTTTTTACCCTTTTTTTAAGTGACTTGGATTTCCTGTTATGGAAATTTGTCCAGAGCACGTTTTTCAAAGGACAATAAGATTTTCAAAATTAAATTTCTGGAACGCATGAAATACATTTGGGAACAATTTTCTTAGAGTAGGATTTTCAAAACAAACTTTTTGGAATGTATATAATACCTTTTGAAATGAGTTTTGAAGAACAAGCTTTCTAGAATTTTTTTTTTCTCTTCTTCATCTTCTTCTAACTACAACATACTCCTCTTTTTCTTTTGGCCCATCGGATAAGTTGAGTCTCTCCTCATAACAAAATAGGCAAATTCTTCGCGCTCATTTGTACTTTTATTTCTATACTTGATGGATTATGCCATGTCCTTTTTTTTCACTTTTAAGTGTTTTTTTTTCACTTTTAAGTGATGATGGTTGCTTGTGGTGATTGGTGATGACTGATGGTAAATGTTGGTGGTTGAGATAAGTTTTGTAGTGTTTTTACGGGTAATGATTTTATTTTTGTTTGCTTATATTTTTCACTTTTTATGGAAGTCACAAAATCCAAAAAAAAAAATCAACAAAACACAAAAATAAAGTACAAAACTAAAAAAAATATTTTTTATATTGAGAAACATTAAATACAACGTCGTCAACTCTCATACAAACTCTAATGATAAAATTGTTCTCTCAAACATTGTGATTGAAAAAAATAAAAGTGTTGCAACTAGAAATGAGGTATGGTGATGTGGAAATACAACTGAGATTATTTAAAAATATAAAATTATACTTTATTTAAAATTATTTAAAAAATTAAAAAGAGTTAAAACTAAATTTTTATTATTAATATGGAAATGAATAAGTGAAGTTCGGAGTTGTAGAAAAGATTTGCTATAAAAATATTGTGGCGACATAGGAAAACGGTATCCGTGAGGGGCTAAAAAGCTTGTGCATGTGCAGCAACACTCCGTTGGTCAAAAGATTCTGATTGAATCCAAGAAGATGAGATTATTCTATATAGGACAAAGATAGGGTACTACCCAATATTTTATACAACCACATTATAACTTCCAATATTATTATTTTAATATTTTTTATATTATTTAATTACAAATTTATTCTTTATTATATATATTTATTTCTAAACCTATCACATCAAGAATTATATACAACTTCAAAAGATGTCAACTTATCGTTTTCCTTACATAGGAGCTCAAGTGAGAGATGAGAGGCAGAATTGGTACAACTTTTGAGACCTGTGCTCTTCTCACCTACAATAACTTCGATCAATCTTTTGTGACACTCTTATAAGTATTTAAGTTTATAACTAGAACAGAAAAACAATTAATACAGGAATAAAATTACATGAGAAAAAAACAATAGAATAGCAAAAGGTCCATGTTCTTTCACAAAATGTTCGTATGAGAAGTAAATCACAAGATTAAAGTAATATTACTTTAAAAAGTGTTGTTAAACTCAATTTTATGTCTCTATCCGAGGATAAAATATTCTGAGAAAGAAATAGATTTGATTTGGTAAGTTTTGGTTTTTGAAATAGAATGATATTAAGATTTTGTTATCTTATTGTTTTTTTTTTCTATTAAAACCACTTTAATGCAATAAAATAAAGCTTCGAATTCTAAAGGTTTGAATCTATTAAAACTATATTTTAATATGTTAAAAATACTTTTAAGTGATTTTAGTTGATTAAATTATTATTTTAATTAATTAAAATTATATTTTATATGTTAAAATTATTTTTAAGTTATTTTAATTGATTTAAACATAATACACGAAAATGATTTGAGACTTTAGTAATTTTAATCGATTAAAATTAAGTTAAAACTATTTGAGTTTTAAGTGATTTTAATCAATTAAATTATCATTTTATTTATTAAAATATTATTTTTTATTTTTTCAGTAATTTGAAGAACATTTTAATTTATTAAAATATAATTAAAAAATGGGTTTCGTAATATTTAAAAAAAATCACTTTAGCAAATGTTTAAATCAAGATGAAAGAAGAACTTTTATATGATACAAAACAAAATCAACATATTTTTGGTTCAAAGTCTTCTTGATCTTTTTCTTCCTAACTTAATCTTTCCTTCTTCCATTTGCTTTGATAAACTTAAAAGGTGTTAGAGAAGAAGAAGCTTGTGCAAGCATGTCCCATGGTGATTCAAGTTTGTATTTCACCAAAAATCCAGAAAAACATGTAAAATAATAATATTTTTGCAAAAAAAGAATTAAAAAATGGATTGAGACTTATAAATGAAAAATGACACACCACCTTTCTCTCCTAATTAATCATATTTTTTAAACTTAGGAAAAGACACATGCTAGATCCTAAAATTAAGTAATGATCGTTACATCTCCGAGAAACACACATGGTGCATGAATTAGTTAAAAGTCATGTGAAGTAGTTACAACTATCATTATACTCATGAAAGTGACGTGTGGTGTTAATAACTCTTCATGTGACTTTCCTAACTTATAAATTTTGTCCCACATGATTCTTTCTTGAATTGTATAAAATTTTATGATCTAGGAGTTCACAAAAATTGGGAGCCTATTCTATCTTCTTGTACTTCTTTCATATTGCCTCTTATGAATCTCTTTTAAAAACTTTTTGAAATCTTCTTTTTGTCATGCTTCTTTTTTTAGTTTTATTTCATCTTCTTTATCTTTAACAACTTTTTGCTCTTCCTTATTTACACCATACGTGATTCACAAAAAAAGATTGTTTTTGAATTACATTTATGGAAAACTCATGAGGTTATGTTTTTGCAATTTTGAGAGTAACCTCTTCACAACATTAATTAGGCATTTTTGGAGTGGAAAAATTATGGATGATACCATAATTTTCACTTGAAAAGTTTTTTTTTTCAAATTCTCCTCCATGGCAACTTTCAATAGAAATAATTGACATGTTTTTATTGGTTTAAATATGTTTATAGAATTTTTAAAAAATTTTGAAAGTGTTCAATAATTTCACTTATAATTGTCTACCATGACTAAACTATATTTTTTTATAATTGATAAACATATTTCTAGTGGGACCAAACAATTCCAAGGTAAAAGGTGTTAGAGAAGAAGAAGTTTGTCCCATGGTGATTCAAATTTGTATCTCACCAAAAACCCACAAAAACATATAAAATAATAATATTTTTGCAAAAAAAATTAGAAAATGGATTGAGACATATAAATGAAAAATGATACACCACCTTTCTCTCCTAATTAATCATAACACATGTGTAGGTTTTTAAAATTAGTAAATGACACATGGTATGTCCTAAAATAAAGTAAAATATCATCGTTAAGCATAATATATGGTGCATGAATTAGTTAAAAGTCATGTGAAGTAATCACAACTATCATTATACTCATGAAAGTGACATATAGTGATTAATAACTCTTCACGTGACTTTCCTAACTTAAAAATTTTGTCCCACGTGATTCTTTGGTGATTCTTGGATTGTAGAATATTTTATGATATAGGAGTTCACAAAAATTGGGAGCCTCTTTCTATCTTCTTATATTTCTTTCATATTGCCTCTTATGAATCTCTTTTGAAAACTTTTTGAAATCTTCTTTTTGTCATTTTTTTTTAAGTTTTATTTCATCTTCTTTATTTTTAACAAGTTCTTGCTCTTCCTTATTTGATGGTGTTTAAGAGTTGATTGTATAGTAATAACTTTTTGAAGTTAGTGGGACCAACTATTATAAGGTTAAATAGTTTAGACTCAATATAGGATCTTGTTGATATGAACCAATATAATCTTTCTTTGTATCTTCTTTTATTTGTGTTACGATAAAATATTATATCATTTTTGTTTCCAATGTAATTGCATTCAGTTTTTCAGACTTACAAGAAATTTAAAAGAACATTAAGAAATGGTACTTTTCTTGAATAAAACTCAATTCAACCCATCTTGGTTTAAACAAGTCATTCATTCTTTTATAACATATATCTCAAACTATGACACATTCTTCAATTGTATGGCTCATGTTTTAATGTCATGATAATTTTTCATTGGGACATCACTTGCAGGGAGGGCATAAAAGTTTGTATAAGCAATAATTCAAGGTTAAAAGACTCTTGAATTATTGCATATCTATTGGAACTATGTGATGTGTATGCATCATATTTGGTTACCCATGCAAATTTTATTTTAATTAACATTAATGGACTAGGATCCAACCTCATCAACCATTCTTGACTAACATTCAAATTATTATTTGGAACACAATTACTCCAAACTAGACAACATAAATATTTCGTGTAACGTAATCATTTTTTTAAAAAAAAAAATTATCTAAACGATCGTATGATTTTGACCATTAGAGACAAAAAAAAGTTAATGTTACGTAAGTTTTTTCTAACCTTTTTAGTAAGAATAAAATGTATAAATTATGATATAATAATTATCATTAAAAGAATATGTTATTATACTACAGATAAATTTGAAGATAATCGAGTTATTTGTTTTTTTTTTTAATCAAGTATCTCAAATGTGAGTAGATACATTATATATATAAAAAAAAAAGTGTAAAATTGTTAACATAAGCATAAACTCGTAAGCTAAGCCAACTTCCTCATCCTTGAAAAATAAAATAGCAAATTTATGACTCACTTTAATAATAATAATATATATTAGTATTTAAGTTAAAAATAAAAATTAAATTAAAATATTAATATAATAATCATCAAAGTGAGTATTTTTTATTGGAAGGTATCAAAGTATTACTCCGTAACTAGAAATTGGTCTTAGAGATCGAGTTTCAGCTCGAAGAGAAGCTAATTTTCTTAAGTAAATAAATTGACAAAAATGGTTTCTTAGAAAAATATTTTAATGGGTTTATTGAGGAACAATTTATTTCCTTATATATATATATTAAATAAGGAGAAATGTCATTAATATTGTCTCTAATTATGCGGAATTTATTGAAAATTATGATTTAAAAAATGTCTATTGAAAAATAGATCCCACTAAAACTTAAGATTTTTAATGCATATCGACATCAGTGTTAATGAAAGTGTGATACATTATAAAGGTGAGAGGCCATGCGTGGGGTATTATTAAAAGTTGAAGTCCTCCTCTAACACTACCCAACTAAATTATTTGCAATGACCAACTATTCATAAGAAAAGACACATTAATCATTACAAAAAATGAAAATCACACTAGATAGAACCAAACAAAATGAAAATTTAGTAGTTGATGCATATTACAAAAAAAATATAAATTAATACTAGAAAGAACATCATTACAACAAATAAAACTAAGTTTATTGTCGATCCCGATATTAGAAAGTGTCTCAGTATAATAATTGTTTATTTGAAAAATTTGAAAATATTTACCTTTAAAACATTGTCAATTTTTTAAGATACTTCATCTATTCTTCAACAATCTTAAGAAAAATAAAATAAAAACCAAAAAGTAGAATCATATTCTAACCACAAACAATATAACTATGATCTACATAAATCTTTATCACAAAAATAATATCCATAAATTCTGCATAAAATGATTTGTTAATATATAGAAAAAAAGAAAAAAATATCAATGTAGTCTCCAAGACTCCTTTCAACAATGTCTGCACATACAACATGATCAGAACACCCTTTAATAGTTCTAAAATGTTTTTTAATCCAAATAATATTAGACATTTTTCAAATGATTTAGAATAGAAATGAAAAATGAACTCATATCCACCATATTCTAAATCCTATTGTCTAAATTTTTCCTACGGAAGAGATATAAATATGAGTAATAATCAATTGTTTAATTTAAGTAGGAGGATGAGATTTTGTACATCCATTATCATCTTCATACCCATTTCAGCACCTACATAATTTTTTTAATATTGAGCGTTTTCTATAATTTATTTTTTTTTATAAAAAAATATAATTAATATTTAAGATAGTAAAAAGGTAATATATTCTTTTTTCGACAAAAGAAAAGAGGATGTAACATAAATTTCATACCATACCCATTAAGTATAAAGTATGAGAATGAAAATTAAACTTGCCTAACCCTCTATCCCAACTTTGAAAAACCCAAAATTTTAAAGAACCTTATATAATTTTTTAAAAATAACAAAATCAATAACATCATTATTTATATTTATTTTAAGAAAAAATTAATTAACACTGTAGACAATTTTTTTGACTAAAAGGCGTATACAACTTTCAAAAGAATTTAAAATATCATTAGAATAGTAAAAAATTGAGCCTGGAGAAACTTGTTTCAAAGGAAGACCAAATTTCTGGAGAATTACTTTTACGATCTTGTCCAATCTACTTATTTTAGAAATAAATATTTTTTGTTTTCTTATTAAAAGTAAGTCCTATGCTTTTTAAATGGTTTATTTTTTAAATACTTATTTTAAATTTAAACAAATTACTCCAATAATATTATGAACATGTGCGGTTAATTTATATATTTTAGATGTAATTGTCCGTTCAATTCTAAAATCTCAATTATGTGAGATTAGGATTATAAAAGCATCTATATTTATATATTATTTATCAATAATTTTTTTATAAAGAAATGCTGGTTATATTCTTTTATCAATATTCTTATAAAAATGATTTTAGACACATGATGATTTGAAACATATCTTAATCGGGTGATAGTAAATGTATTCATGTGTGTGTATATATATATATATATATATATATATATATATATATATATATATATATATATATATATATATATATATATATATATATATATATATAATTTTTTTTTATATAATATATATTTATTTTTTTATAT
>Ga0123342_1009835_pt1 | contig 11224 bp, 7 predicted proteins | sample Turbeawhitnodule_FD_89960 | JGI IMG/M metagenome (GOLD analysis project Ga0123342, IMG submission 89960) | Root nodule microbial communities of legume samples collected from Mexico - Turtle bean Mexico white nodule | ecosystem: Host-associated > Plants > Roots > Nodule | place: Mexico: Nepantla... | reverse complement strand
TTGTATATAAGTGGGTGCAAACCTCAACCCTATGAGCCGGTTTTATGGGGTTGAGTTAGGCTTAAAGTCCACTTTGTAATATGGTATCAGAGCCATTTCGAGCCTATCCTAGCGAGTGTTTGTTGGGCTTATCAGGCCACCCGCTATCGAGCCGCTATCGGACCACCTATAATATATAGTCCCACGCTCGAGCTTCTATCTATCACTCTCGGCGTGAGGGGGGTGTTGGAGATCCCACACTAGATATTAGAGCCTTTCATTGTATATAAGTGGGTGCAAACCTCAACCCTATGAGCCGGTTTTATGGGGTTGAGTTAGACTTAAAGTCCACTTCGTAATATACATATTATTTGATGAAGTACTAATATCAAAATTATATAGTTATTGCTTAAAATCAACCAACTATATATAATAAATTAAATAAATAAGAAAAAAAAGAAGAAAAAAAAGAGGACCTACTCTTGGTTATAAGGCGTAAAAAAATTATAAGTTTCAAATATTTTTGTATGATGTATGGTTAAATAAAAAGTTATTGTTTCTAACCAACAAATTCTAACTTTTTTTTCATTTTGTTATGAGTATTTTATTTTTTAAATTATGCTAGATATAAAATGTATAAAAAGTTTAAAATATTTGTCATGGTTTATCCAGATATAAACTTTATCACATATAAAATATCAATACGAAGTTGATCAGGCAAAAGTATGATAATATGAAAATTTATAGCGAATGAATAATTTTGTAATATCATACACTTATTAATTATATTATATTATCAATGTAAGTGTCAGGTATTTTTAATTAAAAATAAAGTGAGGCTAGACAAATTCATTTTACCTAGAACCTGTGATGGACTAAAGTAAAATAATATATTTTCAATCCGTAATCTTATTTATTAAAATCAATGCTTTTAAAACTTAATTTTTACACTATTATCCTTGCACTGAATACTGAAGATTCTAAACTAGATTCTTGAATCCAACGCGCTAATTTGGGCCCTTGGAAGCCCAAACACATTGATCCATGAGAAGTGGAGCCATATTCTATTCTTCCAATTGTATTTAACTTTCCATCACTTTTTTAAAATATTACCAACAAAATATTTTAAATACATATTTTCTTCTTAATTAGTTAAATAAAGTTTATTATAAAATATAAAGGTAAATTTTAAATTAATGACTTTTTTTAATTAACAATACAATATATTTTAAAAGTATGTTACAAACACTATTTTATTCTTAATTTTATCTTTAATTTCGTCAATTTCATTGTTGAGTCTGAAAATAATTTTCAAATTTATTGGAGGTGTTCTTATCCGTGTAACTTTTTGTATTTCCCACGACTTTTTTTTTTTACAAAATTTTTAAAATTTGTAAAAAAACAATGAATTTTTTATAGATTATATAAAACCTCATCAGTATTCTTAAAAGTGTTTTCACAAAATATGAAAAAATCAAAAATTATTTTCAACGTTTAAACTCTAAAAATAAATTCACCTACCAAATCAAATTGTGACCAAAAATAGAGAAAAAAAACGGACTGGGTTCTTTATAAGAAAATTAAGAGAAAAATATATATATTAACTTAAAAAGAAAATGATGATTTAGATCAGTTTGGACTGACATTTTTATTAAAAATTTATATATATTGAAATTTGTGCAACAAAGGATGAGTATCTTTTGTTCACAGTTATTGCACTTCTACAGCTTAAAATGTTAAAGCAGAATAATAGCAGTTGCATTGCTTATAATTTATGTTTTTCCTTTTTACACCCACTATGCAGGCAAGCATACGAAGTAAAAATTCTATAACTTGAATTAAATTAATCACAATATTATAAGGTGGAACCCTAGTGTTCAGATGTAGTGTACCCGACACGCTTTTTCCCTCTATATATTTTAATTTGGAACATTAAACTTTGGACATTGCTTTTTTTTTTTTCTTACGATTATTTTCAATTTTCTTTAGTCTAAGGTTGGGTAATGATGTAAAATAATTTTTCAATTTTGACTTTTTTTCTAATCCTTTATTTTTAAAAATACATACAGAAAGTAACTTTAAAGAAATGGGCATGTTCATAAATTATTGTGGTCTAAGATACTTCAATGCTTTAACCATAAAACCAAGTCGATTACTAAGAAGCATGAATATTTATGAAATGAGATATTCTATTCCAGTGAATCCAACTGTGTATGCAGTATAGTTGTCACCGTGAAATTCATTTTTAAAATTCTGTTAAAGTTGGATAATCAAGTTTAAGTAACATTATTATTTATAAAAAAAAAATATTCTGTGGTGGGCTTTGCGGAAAGCAGAGGAAAGGTACGTCTATGGGTAGAAGGAATTTGCATAAATATGATATGAGATGAGAATCAGTGAGTACACTGGACTTGTTGAGTAAATTAAAAGTATATTACCAACAGGATTATGCTACTATTATTCTAAATTTCAATTCAGGATAGATTCTCATCACTTTTAAGCATCCAATAATAAATAATTTAATTCAATTATCAGTTACTGTTTTTAGTTTACGTTCCTGTGTGAGAGGATGCATCAGTTTCTGCATGCTTCATCTTCAACCTCTTCCTGTTAAACTAATTATCAATTATGTTTAATTTAAGCTGAATATAGTAAATGATGTGAGAGCAAATATGGCGACACAGAGTTGAACAGAGAAGGAGCACTGAGTTTGACCATGGATAAGAATAAAAAAATAAAAAAATAAAAAAATGATAGCATCTGAAGCATAAGAGAGAGTGGAGGATGGAATAGAATCACGTTGGTCGGCCTGTATTGAAAAGATGAACTTGTTGTAAAGAGATAAAGTGTGTATAATTCAGAGTATTGGCGAAGACTGGAATTTTGAACACTGCCTTAAAATAAATGTTGACTCGCCAATATTATTCATCTGTCAACACAAACTAAACTAACTACGTCAAACATCCTTGTCAAACACTAAATTCTGCACTTATGTGCTCCACTAAGGTTTAGTTTTGCAGGAAACTTCATGTATCTCTGTTCTTTATTTGTTCTAAGACAAATAATTCTCTCTATAGTATCAAATTTATTCAACACTCTTACTTTTTTATGTTTTTCTCCCCTTTCTTGATCAGTCTCCCCTCTTTCATATAACTCTCTTTCTCGCGTATTTTTATCTTTTTCTTGTAATTTTCTTGATTACTTAACTGTCCATTACACAAATTTTGTTTTATAATGATAATTTTTTTACCACCAATCATTTAAGATAATTAACTGATCAGAAACTCCTCAACCTCAGACAAAAGTCAAAAAAAAGCTTTAATGTCGATCTATGACCACACAAAAAACTTCAGAAACTTCGCCCATAACTATACACTTTCTATTTAGTTGTGTTCTCTTATACCTATATATATGAATAAGATTATGTTAGTGAGATAAAAGTGAGTTTTTAATAATTTTCTTTCAAAATTATTAGATTCAGCAAAATTTTAAAATTTTGAGTGCATGACTTTATATATATATATATATATATATATATATATATATATATAAAACACGACTTTATATTGTACCAAAAATATAAATCATATTTTACTTTCAAGGTTTTAATTTAAAATTATTAATGTGAAAAGTCATATTCATTAAAACGATTTTCTATACGGAACACTACTATTAATTTCATCGCGGCAGAAAATGTTTTGCTTCTCTCGTAACGTATGTTCTATATCAAAATGATATAAATTTCTTCCTCTTAACACTCAATTAAATTTCACGTTTGTGCTATTTCCTTTTTGCTGAATGATGGATTAGTTTTTAACAATTTTCTTAGCCTTGTCAAATTTAATATATTAGTTTTGGTTTGTAAATTTTTTGAAATATCTTTTTTTTTTTTTGTTTCTGTATCCATGAAATGTTAGTTTTAACAACTAAAATTTGAGATTTAAGAAAAAAATCAGGAGGAAAATTATATTCGAATGAAATTAATTTAAGAATATATATATATATACGTAAAAGTATTTAATGGGAAAATAAAATCTTAATTAAAAAACTAAATTTAAGATAATGAGTTTAAGAAATTAAGGAAATAAATGTTTGAGGAAGAAAGGAAAATTTAAAGTGATGATTGATTAAAACGAGGATCTGAAACTGGGAGTACCAACTGTACCACTATTAGCATGACAAGATGGAGAACTTTTTACTGGAAATTTAAAAGGTGAGGTTTCCTAAACCTAAACCCTAAATTCAATTAATAATTAATTAAATTTTAAGTTTAATTTAATTTTATAAAATTGACTTAAATTATACTTATTTATATATTATAAAATATTTTTATTTTTTAAAATTTCACATCACTTCTATTATTAAGTTATGATATAATTTGTAACGGTGTTTTTAAGCATAATTCTTTCTTCCATGAAGTTTTGTACACAAAACATAAGTTACTTATTATTGTAATTTTTTATGGTAATTTCAGGACGAATAAAGAACACCAATAAAAATTATTTTTAAACAAAATTTGAATAGTTAAAAACAGTAAAATGCCAACACTATTTTTCACACATTCTTTGTTAAAATTTATATACATATTAACCAATGATGATTTTATATCTACTTATTGAATCTCATTTAAGGGTAAGCTTATTTGGTAAGTTCTTGTTAAATTGGAGCTTATGCCAGAAATTTCTCCATAAAAATTGCAAGAAAACTTATTGATATTGATTAAAAAAATTAAATGAAATTTAATATCTTAAAAAAGGAATGTAATATACATTCTATAGTAATTAGGAAAAAATGTAAGAGTATATAGAACTATATTTTATTGGAACAAGTTTAAAGCAGTTTATTTTGGTCCTAGTACACTAAGAAACTTATTGGAAAAAATAAATATTTTTTATATCAATGTTTTTTTCTATCAACTAATCTATCTATTTCAAACATTGTTATCCTCTTCTGCTCATTACTATTCTCTTCTGCTCATAAAAAAAATTTTTACAACTTCCTCTGTAATACTAAAACTTATATTAAATCTGCACCTTCTCTTCTCAATAATAAATGAGAAACCAATAAACCCAAAAAACACATTGACAGCAAAAATGTTATATATAAATTTCTGTAAGTTGAAGAAAATTCTAGTAAAGTGTTTCCAAATATCTCCTAACAAGTCTCGTATGAATTTTATCTGATAAGAGTGTTAAGAAAGTATATAAGGTAATTCATTACTAGCACATGGTTCTTACAAATTATAAAGTTGGGACAATAGACACTAAATATATGCTGAAAAACCAAACATTTTTTATAATAATATTTAATCATGATATAATAAATTGTTTATATTTGATAATACTTTTCTATATACATTCTATTCAGGACTGGTGTTGGCAACTCGATCGCTACTAAAATTAACTTGATTAGACGAGTCATTGAAGTAGATAGTACGTATTGTTGTCTGTGTGGGAAGGAAGAGGAGACAACAAGACACTTATTTTTGAAAGAATTGTTTGGTTAGTTTGGAATATGTGTTATGCTTGGCTTGGGGTGTCGTTTGTTGATAGTAATGATGTTGTTTCACATTTTTTGCATTTTAACTTATGCAACGTTCCAAACTATGTTAATGTTGCTTGGAGAAGTATTTGGATTGTAGTTATTGGAGAGATCTGGATACATAGGAATAAGTACATTTTTAAAGGAGGAGTGATTGATCATCTAGAGATTTTTTCCTTCAACTAAACGTTTGATCTTGGTTAACTTCCAAATGTGATTATACTTGTTTTTGTTATTTTGACTGATGTCTTAATCTTAGAACTTGCTTTTTTTTTATCAAGAACAACTGTTAGTTTGAGTAGGTGGTATTGTGGTATTTCTTATAGTAGTCTTTAGTGAGTTCTGAGATATTCCTTTTGTTTGGAGCTGTATGTATAAGGGTTGAATCACCCCTAAAGTGATTCTTATTTATTTAATCTTAGTATTGGAAATTGAAGATCAATTTAAACTTTGACGGATTCAAGTTAGGCCTAATGGATTTATTTAAAGAGAAAAAAAATCTCTATCTCTTGGACCAATTCTTCTACATCTGTTGTCGTTGATTTTTTTTTTCATTTTCTTTTGTTGTCATTAGTTGTCTTCTTTTAGTTCTACATTTTTTTATCTCTCACGATTTTTTTTCTAACATATCACATTGCATTTTGATAGAAGTTCTTTTGATCCTCAACAATGAATTTTTTATTCTAAAATTTAGAAGTTTTTTTATACAAAAATTGATTTCTAGATTGTGTAGCAGAGAAGAGTCTTAGATTACACAAACTGGAATTTTATGAAAAAAACTTTTAAATTATACATCCAAAAAATATTTTTTCATTAAAAAATGATTTTCAATTCATAATCTATTTAACTTTTGATTGTGAAATTTTACAGTACAAAAATATCTTTCAAAAACTTTTTTCTGCAAAAAAATTATTTTTCGTATTGTGTAATCCAATTACGCAATCTGAAATATTTTTTATGAAAAAAAACTTTGAAATTGTTCAAAATAATTTTCATTTCTGAAAAGTGGATATTTTCAAAAGTTCAAAAGTTTTAAGATTATAAAATTCAGAAAAAAAAAAATTGAGAAGAGCAAAGTGGGGATTTTCAAATTTATGGAGGTGTAGAAGACAAGTATGGGGGTGCAAAAATTAATCGCAATAAACTAATATGGATCAGCGTAAAAACAAAAAAAATGTGAGGCCCATTGAAATGCAGAATCTCACACAAGCAGCATCAGGGCTGCTTCTTCCTGCACCTCCATACCTTCTTGTGTCAGCCCCATAAATTTTTCTTATTCTAAAAATACCCTTTTCAATATTCCAGATTACATAATCCAGAAGTCTTTTTTTAAATTCAAAATTAGCTTCCGGATTATGTAATCCGGAAGTATTTTGTGATTAGCTTCCGGATTACATAATCCGGAAGTCTTTTCTATACATAAGACTAGCTTCTGGATTATGTAATCCGGAAGTCTTTTTTTCAGATGTGTTATTAGCTTCCGGATTACATAATCCGGAAGTCTTTTCTAAATATGAAATTGACTTCCGAATTATGTAATCCAGAATTTATCCGGATTACATGATCCATAGGCTTATTATTTCAAATCCAAGGGGTGAAAGAAAAAGGATAAAATAATATTTTCATATTTAGTATGGGGTGGCACAAGAAGGTATGGAGGTGTAGGAAGAAAGAGTCCAGCATCAGATGTATTTGAGTCTTTGATTTTAATTTTTGTTTTTCCATCTCCAAATTTTTTTAGAGACACCCCTTATCTGTTAGATAAACACCCTTTCCATTAATTTCATGTGATGAAGGTTATAGAGGTTGAAAATGAAGGACAAAATTAATTGACTGAAAAGTGTGCTTTTCTTTTAAAGAATTATTGTTTTCAGTGTGGGCAAGTTTTGAAAACAGGAAACAAATTGAAAATATTGTTTATTAAAGATAAAATTAGGAAATAAAAGAGAAAAATAAGCACTCCTCTAATATTTTCTTTTTATGGATCTGGTAGCTTCTGTTAAAGGAAAGACACTCAAAGCAAAACTCTTTTCTTATTTTGTTTCTCAAAAATATAAGCAAAAGAAAAGCAAGATGATAATCAAAATATTATGCTAAAAATTTAAAATAATTTACTAAAAAATCCCTTTTATTATCGGAATGTTAGATAATCCAATAGATTATAATTCTCAAGCAACATGTTATACGTGTTACGAAATTCTCAACGGAATAAAAAAACCCATCCTTTATCTGATTTAAAATAGGTATTAATTAATAAAAATAAGAGAATAATAATGTTAATGGAAATTTTCAATGTAAAACATCTCAACTCAAGAGGAAAATTACAAGACACATGTGAAAATACACCATTTCTTCTAATATTTCTCCGAACACATTAGATAAAAATACAATTTTATCTTTTAAAAAATAATTTACATTTTCTTGGATTCTACAATCCATAATATGTATTTTTTTTTTTAAATATTTCGAATTATAAAATTCATAAGGTATTCTTAAATCTGATAATAATTTTTAAATTGTACCATACATGACACTCCTTATTATTTTATATAATTTGAATTGTGTAATCAGAATATAATTTTAAAATATTACATTAAAATCTATTATAAATTATACAATTTGATATACATATTATTATAGAAAGAGTGTGTTACAAATTTTACAATTCAATAAAAAAAAAAATGAAAAAAAATAAGGGAATGAAAAATCCTAACATACGCTTGGAAGAGTAAAATTAAAACTAAAAAACTATAAAAGTACAGAAAGAAGATATGAAGGTGTGGGGGAGAATTTACCTTGAATAACTATTATGGTTATATCTTAATATATATGAATTAATTTTAATCTTTTTTCTTTTTACTTTATTACATTAACATGTTTGATTCAAAAGGAACAATATGAGAAGGGAGAAGAGTAAACATTGTTGTATATAATTAATTATGTATATTTAATCGTAATTGATTATGAAACACTTATTTCGATTATTACATACCAATCAATTAAGATATTTTAATTGATTAGAAATATTTTTATTAATAATAAATTTATAATAAATAATAAAATTATTTATAATACATAAATATTTAAAAAAATTATCTAATTTAAGCAATCTTATTTTTTTATCTAATTTTCTTCTTTTCACAATGATGTGATATTTAGAGAAAAAAACATGAAACACATTTCATATGGAATCATCCGAAAAAAAGAAGGAGAATGTTCTTATTATTTTTTATTGAAAAATAAGAGTAGTGATTGTATAAAAAAAACAATAATATTTTGACAACATATAAATTTGTACAGTTAGTTTATAACTCTCTTTAATAATAAATTATAAAATTAAGATATTTAATATATATATATATATCTTAAAAAAATTATGAAATAAAAAGTATCTAGTATCTTTAACTTGATATAGGGTTAAATCGTCAAGTGGTTTTTGATTGAAATAATCGAATAAAGAGGACTCATTAAGTGAATTATATTTTTTTTATCTATTTAATGTTCAATTCATTGTTTATTAGACTCAATAATAAAAATAATAAAAACAAACGTTTAAAAGTTTTTTAAAAAGATTAAAAATAATACAAATTTAAAAAATCACAAATAAGCTTTTTTTATTAGTGAAATATAAAATAGTTTTTAGTTTTTAGTAATTTGGGCTTTGTTATGGGCCAACCCATTATTTTCTTTTTATCTGTGTATAAATTCTGCATGGATACGTTTTATGTATACATGTAAAAGTAATAAAAGTAACGTTGTTTTCTCTCTTCGTGTTCTCTCCTCACTGTGACAGTCTATTTCTTTTTTTCCTTCTTCTGCTAAATTCATGGAAAACTTCAACAAAAACTCAACTTCATCTACGTACAACATTCAATTCAAACATTAAATAGGGCATTAAAAATTTAATATTTCTAAACTTTTACATGAAAAAAATCATAAATATCATATACTAAGAAATTGATCTATATATTTTAATTGTCTGTTAAAATAATAACTAATATTTAAAGTTGTCAGTAATAAATGGTATTCAAACAGAATTAATCCAAAAGTTGAATCTAACTTATACAGATTGTCTGTTTATTTAAATACACGTACCCACCAATATTGATACATGCCAAATCTAAATAACTACATAAAATATTGGCTTCAGAAGATTATGAGAGATTCCAAAATATAGTATAGATATTCTTTTAACCTAAAACTGCTATTAGACACTATTTTCTTTTAGAATTAAATAAATTGAAAAAGAGTTTTTACAAAGAAAAAAATTTCTTGTATTTCAAAATCCACATCCCAATCAACATTATTCCTTATAAGACTGATTTCAAAAAACCAATTTTTTTAAAAATATGTGAAACTATAATTTTTAATAAATATATGAAATTGTATAAAAAGAAATACGGTGTACACATATATAATGAAACTATTTTAATAGAAGGGAAAAATATATTTTATACAATAATTATGATATTTTTCATTTTTAGCATTTTTTTTTAAATATCAGTATGCATACATTATTAATTACTCTATTTCGTTTTTAATCATATTGTTAATATATAATTAATTAAGTGACTTGATATTTTATACAACCTGGAATATTAAGTGATGAGTATGCTTTGAGTACCAACTGAGAAAATGCAATGTTAATATTATTTGAAAAATATAGAGGTATTCATATTACTAGAACGTTTGTGTGTAGTATTAATCGAAATTAAAGCATGTAAAATGGGGTTTAAAAGAGTGGAATCCAGATGTCTTTCGGAACATAAATACTCGAAAGCAGAAGCTGATTAGTACAATTAGCGAGGAAGATAGAATCCTAATAGTTGCTTTCACCAAGGAAGATTAAGTATGTTGTGTGGTTATGTGATAGTAAAAAAAAAAACCTAGGCTTGATGGATTTAGGTGCTTTGACTTGTCCTCTAGTTTGAAGGTTAATTTCAATAAGACAAATATTGGGGGTTTAGGGATAAGTCAACGGAATTTGGATATTCTCTAACCTTATAAACTGCAGAATCATGTAAATCCCTCTTATGATAATGTGTTTAACATCCTGCATGTTAGCTTTTTCTGTTATTGAATAAGTCTCCAGATTTTTAGGGATTTAATTAATTCTGTTTTAACCACTGGTTTGTTACCAGATTTATTTTCTGTTTTTTAGAACAATTTTTGTTCATTCTGTGTACAAATACTTAGCTTTCCAGCTTTAATATATCATCTCAGTTGATCAATCAAATATTATTTGTTTTGAAACTAACAAATTGTTATCAAGAGCACTCTTCTTAAGGGATCTGTGAGGTCAAAATGGAAGGAGAATCAAGTTTTTCAGCTGTTGCACCACCAGTCTTCGATGGAGAAAATTATCAAATGTGGGCAATTCGTATGGAGACTTATCTGGAGGCTTTGGATCTTTGGGAAGCAGTAGAAGAGGATTACGAAGTCCCTCCACTTCTAGCAAATCCTACTCTTGCACAAATCAAAGCACAAAAGGAGAAAAAAACCAGAAAATCAAAGGCAAAAGCTTGCCTATTTGTAGTTGTATCTCAAATGATCTTCACACGAATAATGTCCCTCAAAACAGCAAAGGAAATTTGGGATTACCTCAAGGGTGAATTTGCAGGAGATGAGAGGATTCGTGGAATGAAAGTCCTGAATTTGATTCGGGATTTCGAGTTGCAGAAGATGAAGGAGTCTGAGTCAGTGA
>Ga0123342_1009834_pt1 | contig 11225 bp, 9 predicted proteins | sample Turbeawhitnodule_FD_89960 | JGI IMG/M metagenome (GOLD analysis project Ga0123342, IMG submission 89960) | Root nodule microbial communities of legume samples collected from Mexico - Turtle bean Mexico white nodule | ecosystem: Host-associated > Plants > Roots > Nodule | place: Mexico: Nepantla... | reverse complement strand
TTCATTAGCCTATATTTGAACGAAATGTATCATTTTGTATTCTTCTATTTTATATAATTTAAAATATATGATATATTTTTCCATGTCACTATTATTTTTGTTATCATTTTTAACTTTCATAAATATATTATATTATTGTTCCACTAAATTATACATGTGAGGTTCACCTTAGAGTAATTTTAAATTTCACTAACAAATGTTTGTTTAGAAAAACGTGCATAGACACGGTTTTAACAGAAGTCCTAGAAATGGCGAAAGGATAGGCTAAAAATATGTCTATTTTTTCATATGGGCTAGAACTTTTTTCTTATAATCATGAGTTTTTTTATTGGGCTAAATTTATTTTACCTTCATCTATTCCACCTTTTAAAACTCTTGTCTTTTAAAAAATATCATGGACGGAACATATTCAAAAAAGGTTTGCATATTTGTTCTATGTATACGCTTTGTGAAAAGAATGTGGAATCTATTCAGCATTTATTTTTTGACGGCCTTAATGCTTTGTATATTTAGAGTTGGGTGCGACAAATTTTTGCTACTCCTCATTTCTCTAATAAGGATGATCTTTTCTTTATTAAGAGTGATGGTAGTACTCTAGTTAAATTGATTAAGCTTGTTGTGATAACTTTTTTTATTTGGATGATATGGCATATAAGGAATTATGCTCGTTTTCAGGATAAGATTGAGATTTCTATGGTTGTTTTGGTTATTAAAGATTTATCTTGTCTAGTGGGAAAGTCGTCTAAAGTTTCAGTGAAGAATGATATGATGGATTTCAACATGATTAAGTTTTTTGGTATTAATAATCCTATTGGTAAAGTTCTTTGTCTTCTTCTTGTTAGATGGGTGTTTCCTTCTCCAGGCTGGGTTAAAATTAACACTGATGGGGCTGCTAGGGGATATTCAGGTCTTGCCACTTGTGGAGGTATTTTCCGTGGGAGTATGGGAGAATTTATTGGAGCTTTCTCAGCGTGTTTTCTTGAAGTTCAAACTGTTCTGTTTGCTGAGTTTTATGGAATTATATATGCTTCGGAGGAAGCTCAAAATATGAGGCTTACTAGTGTCTGGCTGGAATGTGACTCTACCTTGGTATGTGCTGTGTTTATTGCTAGGACAAATGTTACTTGGATGCTTTGTAATCGATGGAATACTTGTCTTACTTACTGTGGTAAAATCAGGTTTAGGGTTACTCATATTTTTCGTAAAGGGAATGCGTGTGCAGATAAGTTGGCAAATTTTGGTTTTATTCATAGAGAATCTTTTCATTGGGATAATAGACTTCCATCTAGTCTATTCTTAGAATTCTTTATGAATAGGTATAATCTCTTTATGTATCGTTTTTGTTAACATATGGGTTTTGGTATAATTCCCCCATATTTTTGTTTTTTCTTTTTTTTTAATAATATTTTTTTCATGTGATAGCAAATGGTTGTTGTTACTTTAGGTGTTAGTCTAGTTTAGATGTCAAGTTGCATAGTGATACCTAATATTAAAACTTTTAATAAAAAAAAAGTTTAATTTATCTTTTATAAATTTTGTGAAGACTTGTAACATCACGACATTTTACCAAAAGCACGAAAAAACATAAGTTTAATTTGTCTTTTATAAATTTTGTAAAGACTTGTAATTTCAAAGTCTATGCAAATTGGTTCATATTCTAAATTTGATATCATTGTACACATAATTTTCTAACCCATTAAAAGGGTTAGAAAAAAATATAAGACAATAATAATATTTATTATATATTATTATACTTTTCGTATTTTTTTTAAAAACACTAATATATTTCGATAAATGTCATGTTCTTAAAAATTATAATGTATGAGACAAAATAATATCAAAATATTTATCTAACTTAACTTATTTAAATTAAAATTAAAATATTTCATTATTCACCCAGGTTTCATTATAAATATAACAAATCATAATTTATTATTATGATATCATTTGTACCACAATACTATTGAGAAAATCACAGACAAAAAAGGAAAAAATAATTCAGATTAATTCTTCTTTATATAAATAACTGAAAAATATCAAGTAATAAAAAATAATAATAGACAAGATAATGGGATATGCTATACAGAAAATAAAAACTAACAAACTCTTAATGTGAACCAATTAGTCCAAAAAAACTTCCAGTAATAAAAATTAATAAGTACACTACAAATTTGTTTTTAACATTTAAGAATCAATAATAAAAAATTTATCTTCTCTGTGATAGGATGGATAATAACAGAAAAACTAAACAATAGAGAGAAAAACACTTTCCTTTTCTTTCTCTTTAATTAAGTCAGTATCGATCTAGTAAATTAGAAAATTACCTAAAAAATACCTTTAATAATATTACAAGTAAATAGATAAGTTTTGAACTATTATATTTATAGTTTTAGTTTTATAATAAATAAATATATTTTAATATATTATTGTTAAAATGTTTAAATATGTAGTGTAACACCCTAGAAATATACCTATTTACAATACAAGTTCTACACGGTTTTGTACGAGTCTTTCAAATGTTCCTAATACATTATTAGAATTTATATAAATATAAATAATTACATTGCAAAGCTTAAATTAAAATCCTGAGGCCTTCCAGACATTCCTGCACCCCTGCATCAACATTTGTTCGTGTACGTAGTATAATCATCGCAATTCACAACATAACAAGAAAAACAAGGGTAACCTAGTGAAAATAAAATTTTATAACATGAATCAATTGCTCAATTAAGTTATTTTCATTTTATTCATACTGACTGCTCATAGATCCATTTGCATCACAGTACCTTGATTCCTTTCAATTCCCAATACTTTTGATTTCATTTCAATCATAATGATATTATATGGATCTATCATCTTCTGGAAAACTCATTAAGTATGCCCCTACTAGAGACTAATATCTAATCCACACCTTTAGGATCAGGGTAAGTCCAAACATCCAATATCTTGTGTCAAGTCATTGTGTGTATGAACTCTCTATTTAACTTCTATTTGAATGAAATTTTTATAAGTTCTTTCGGGGAATAAATTTGATTTTCTTGTAATTTAAAATTAATTGTTATATAAAATAAAAGTTAAAAATTTACAATAGTTATATAAAATTGTATCGGTCGGTACTGGACGAGTCATGTCACTCATCCTGGGTGACCGACCGAGTTAAAACATATTTAAAGCAATTATAATAAATAGCAGTTGTTGAGACTCTCTGAGAATCAAGTTCACATCCCACTAAAATGGGTAACGTCCCGGGTAATCGGGGAACCTCTCTAATTAACACTGATATTTAATAGATTCGATCCATCACAATAGAGGGTCCATGACCAAACACTATAAATAAAACATATGCAAATGAATAAGGTATGCTTTTTGTACCGACCAGTCCTTGGGCGTCGTTGACCACTAGTAATGTTGGTCCATGTAAGCAGGGTCTCACGAGCGGCATGGGCCAATATCCCATGAAGCACGTGCGTCAAGGAACCAAAGAGTGGTCAGACATTGGTCACCAAGATGTATCGACGTGCCACTAGACAGTGTGGAAAGGTCGGACATCGCGGCCCGAACAATAGAGTTGGGCCACAAGAGGTGGATCCCAGACCACACACCAATTATCAGTGAGGGAAGAGCCTAGGTCACGAGAGTCCATGCGTGTGGAGTGGATGACGCGTTTAGGCGTAACACAAGTATAGAGCCGCTGGAAAAGGTACGACCTTCGAGGTCCACATTCCAGGGGCGAGCTACATGCATGGCACATGAACAGCTAGGGCACTCCCAAGGCAGGTGACCCCAGAGATCAGGTGCACGATGAGGCATCTAGGTGGTCACCCTGTTAGAGGTTGCACTCCAGTTACGGAACCCACGCGCTAGGTTATCCTAGGAGTGGGTAACGACAGTGCTGGGCCCACCCCCTCAGAAAGCCCATTTTGGGAAAAGAGGAAACCCTAGTTTCAGTCTATATAAAAGAAAGCAACAAACTTAGCAAGGTATGCTATTCATTTGCGCCGCTTAACACACATAGTGATAGTTTTACGATATAGTTTGGTGTTTCCTAGCCCTAAGATTGACTTGAGCGTCGGAGTGCAAACGGCCTCTAGGGCGCCCTTTGTCTTTGTGTTTTCCGGCATAAAGCACGTGTGAAGCGCAGGGATTCTGGACGTGAGAGTGACGTAGGCGCACAAAGACATGTTTGGTCAACCGGCAGGAACATTTTGGCGCCCACCGTGGGGCACGATCTAAAACACTGTCCCACTAGCAAGAACCAAAAAGACTGAGAAGATGAGAAATCCGAGACAAGGACCTGTTGCACCAAACGGAGGTGAAAGCCTCACCTTGCAACAGGTTATGGAAACGATGGAAGCCCTTCAAGAAAAAGTGGTTGCGTCAAGAGCAAACCAAGAACGCCTCCAGGATGATTTGGCGATGTCGCGGGAAACGAATGAAGAACTACGCCTTTCGAATGAAGAATTGCACAGGGTTCTGCAAAACCAGGCAAGCACACGTGAGGAAGGAGATCGAGAACCTACGACGCCACCTAGGGAGTTTCCGATGCCATTCTCGCAGGAAATCATGGATGCTATGATATCGACCACGTTCGTAGGGCCCAAAGTTACCTTCGCTGGAACAGAGGACCCGGAGGCCCATCTCACAGTTTTCCATACGCAGATGATGCTAGTTGGGGGCTCCGATGCGGTGAGATGCAAGTTGTTCATGAGCACCTTGGTGGGAACAGCGATGGACTGGTTCATCAGCCTCCTTGATGGGCATGTGACGTCGTTCCCACAACTTACAAAGCTGTTCAAGGTGCAGTACATTGCGAATCGGGCTCCCCCACCCGTCTCTTATGATCTCTTTGACATAAGACAATATCAGGGGGAGTCCCTGAAGGAGTTCCTTCACCGTTTCGGAGCACAGGTGGTGAGGTTGAACACTAAGGACGAAACGATGATGGTGCACGCGTTCAGAAAGGGCATCGTGCCAGGGCCCTTTAGTGAATCACTTATCAGAAATTGCCCTAAGACATTTGTCGAGATAAAGCGTCGCGCGGTGGCTTATATTGCGGCGGAAGGGGAAGTTAATGAGAAGCTCACGTGAGTGGTTCCCACGCGCCCGCGTGCAGCAGGTCGACCTCAACCCCTAAGGGTGCATGAGGCAACACAGAGAAGAAGACCCGACAAAGCAGCAGCCCTACCAGCCAAGAAAGCCTCAAACCAGGGGGCGTGAGAGGGAGAACGTGCCACCAAGGCACGAATTCATGGTAGAATTGAAGGACCTGATCGCCATCCCCAACATAGCGGAGAAGCTGAAGGTGCCCCCGAAGACTGACAAGAGGCTCGGGCCCAACAAGAACGCCTGGTGTGAGTTCCACCAAGCATTCGGCCATCCCATATGCAACTGTTTGGCACTCGGACACCAACTAAATGAGTTGGTGAAGAACGGTTTCCATAGGGATTACTTGCAAGGAAAGCAGGGGACTGAGGACGTGGCAGTGACAGGGGGTAGCCCGGGGCACGAAGTCCCTGTGCATGGTGAGATCCACACCATCGGGGGAGGTTTCTTGGGAGGAGATTGCACCGCTTCCCAACGAAAGAGGTACGCACGGGCGGTGATGTCGGTAGAAGCACAAAGGGCCGACGATGCTTTCGATGTCGACCATGTCTTCACCAAGGCCGACCTCCAAGACGTTTTACCCCATGACAACGACCCGGTGGTCATCTCAGTGGTAATCGCGAGAAGAAAGGTGCACCGTGTACTAGTGGATCAAGGAAGCTCGACAGACGTAATGTTCTGGACGACTTTCAACAAGCTGCAATTGTTTCCCAACATGCTAAGGCCCTATACAGGATGCTTGTACGGTTTCGCGGGAGACCAGGTGGAGGCGTGTGGGAGTTTAGAGCTGAGGACCACCTTCACGGATGGTACCGCGTCTTGTACGGAAAACATTAGGTATCTCGTCGTCAATGCCTCCTCTGCTTATAACATGTTGTTGGGTAGACCTACACTGAATAGGTTAGAGGCGGTACCGTCGACGAGGCACATGAAGATGAAGCTTCCTAACCTGGCAGGAAAGGTGATTACCATCAAGTCAGACCAGAAGGAGGTCAAGAGATGTTATGAGAACAACCTTAAAACGAAGAGAGGGGTATGCATGGTCACTACACGACCACCGCACACAGAGGAGGTCGCCCAACCCGAGGTCAATTGCACCGAAACCGCCTGGACCAAAGCAGAGATTGCTCGCGAAAGGATAGCCCGGGAGAGCAGACCTGATCCATTTGGCGATCCAGGGGAAAGAGAGGAAAGGTCTCCAAACTTAGCAACACCCTCGACTAAACGACGCAGGATCTGAATGCCAAGGTCTGACCTATCCACCAGAGGGCGAAGGAACGACACCTAATTGGCTTAGAAGTTCTGTTCGTAAAGATGGTCGAGTATAGGCTGAAACCGGACCCCGAGAAGTGTGTGTTCGGAATAGAAGCAGGGAAGTTTTTGGGTTTCTTGCTCACTAAGCGTGGTATGAAAACAAACCCAGAAAGGCGCGCACTGACGAGGCGCATGTGTGTCTTGTCTGGATTTGCACCAGTTGGAGGAGGGGGCGGCCTCCCTTACCAAGAGGGTAAAGAGGTGTTCATCAAGTTGAAGGAGTACTTAGTCAGCTCTCCAGTCTTGTGCAAACCACAGCTAAGCACGCCATTTAGTTTGTATCTAGCGGTGATCGATCAGGCGATCAGTTCAGTCCTTGTTCAAGAACAAGACCAGTTTCAAAAACTCATGTGCTTAGTGGGAAGAGTATGGCAAGGACCTGAGGAAAGATACTAGGTACCGGAGAAGGCGGTCCTGGTGGTCTCATGTCAGCCCTCCCCCATATGGACTGATTCTTTCAGAGTAACAGAGGTCCTTGGGAACAAAGCATGCAGACTTAAGACGCTGAAACGAGGCTCGATTCCTCGCACATGGAATGCGACCGACTTCAAGTTTTATTTCAGTTAAGCAGTAACGTTGTACATTGTATTAGGGGACGCTTTTTTTCCCTTATAAGGGTTTTTTAATGAGGTCACCCAATAATTTTCGATTGAAATATTTTCTCGAGTTGTGTACAATTCAGTCAAGGACTTGTTTTCCTTGCGTTAGAGGTCTCGTGAGCGGAGAGGTAGGTTCGTAGAGAACACCTCCCCTTTTGAGTGAAAACGCCAAGGTTGAACGAAATAGTTCACCAGTTAAATCCTCGACGCCTTTGAGCAGAGATGAGGTTAGTTAACAACTTGTTCACCTTGCGTTAGAAGTCTTGTGAGCGGGAAAGGTAGGTTCGTAGAGAACACCTCCCTCTCGAGTGAGAATGCCAAGGTTGAACGAAATAGTTCACCAGTTAAATCCTCAGCGCCTTTGAGCGAAGATGAGGTCAGTTACGAACTGTTCACCTTGCGTTAGAGGTCTCTTGAGCGAGAAAGGTAGGTTCGTAGAGAACACCTCCCCTTCGAGTGAGAACGCCAAGAATGAACAAGCATGGTTCACTAGAGAAATCCTCCCTCGCCTTTGAGCGAGGACGAGGTCAGATACGAGCCTTTCCCTTGCGTTGGAAGATCTCGAATGCGAAAGAGGTAGGTTCGTAGAGGACACCTTCCCTTCAAGTGAGAATGTTAAGTTTGGGAGAAATGGTTCATCGGTGAAATCCTCTTTTAAGAGGTCAATCGCAGGCTTCTCCTTGGGTTAGAAGTCTCGAGGAGGAAAGAGCAGGTTCGCAGAGAACACTGTTTCCTCGAGTGAGAACACCGTTTCCTCTCAAATAAAGGGCACTCAGTTGGTTTACTCAACATCAATTTGATTCAGTGGATAACTTCAAAACTTTGTCAGCCAAATTTAGTACTCAATTTGCAACTAGTCGACTGCACCACATATCATCTCTAACTCTTCTCAATGTCAGACAAGAGAAAGGAGAACCCTTACGAGCATTCATGAAAAAATTTAACAAATTGTCTCTGAGCATCAGAAACCTCATGCAAGAGATAGCCATGCATCATTTGATTTCAACTCTCTGACCCAGACAGTTCACTGGTAGTCTATTAAAAAAACCAGCAAAAAAATTAGATGAATTGAGAAATCAGGCAACTAAATTCGTTTAAATTGAGGAACTACATGATTATCACAAGAATGCTCAAGGAGAAAATGGATGAGACAAAGGAAAGGAGAAAGACTGAGGTAGTGACATATACTCGGTCGATCTGATAAATTCAGAGATAACCGAGGTCCTCAATTTCATGCTTATACCCCATTAAATGCTAATCTGGGAAAAATTATGGATGAAGCATTGCATGCCGACTTGATCTCGGCATTGAAAAAGTTGCAGAGTCCAAGAGATGCCAACATGTCTAAATAGTGTCGATACCACCGTAATTTTGGCCATAGGACCAAAGAGTGTCAAGCATTGAAGGATAACATTGTAGAACTTGTCCAAGTTGGCCACTTGCGAAAATTTGTTCAAGCGGCGAACAAAAGCTTGTAGCGATCTCCACAAAGAGAAAGGTATCCATTTAGAGATGAACGAAGGAAACCATACTCTTGGCATAGTCGAGAGGAAGAATGATCACGACGCCATGAGCACGACTAACATCCTACAAAATAGCAAAGAAGGAGCGAAAGCCCGAAGCGGGGTGATCGTTCAAGATGGAGCGAAAGTCCCAGGCGTGGGGATCACTTCAAACAAGGCGTTCGTGAAGTCATAAACACAATAACTGGGGATTCGTGCTCGGTGATCGTGGTGGAAAGGAGGAACGATCACGTCATTATAGAGACGACAAACGTTCTTCAAAACAACAAAGGAGTGAAAGTTCGAAGCGTGGCTATTTTTTAGGACAAGGTGTTCATGAGGTAATCAACATGATCGCGGGAGGATTTGCGTGCGGAGAATGTTCAAGTTCAACCTGCAAGAAAATTATAATGGCTATTCAGTCAGTTCATTCAACCACAATCAAAGACCAACCGAGAATCCCTCCAATTCTCTTCACAGATGATGATTTTACTATTATTAATCCAGCTCAAGATGACCCCATGGTCATTATAGTGGAAATTGAAAAAATTGCTATCACCAAGGTTTTGGTAGATCAAGGAAGCTCAGTCGACATTTTATACTGGAAAACTTTCAAAAAAATGAGGATTCCATAATGAGAAATCCAACCATATGATGACCAGATAGTAGGATTTTCTGGCGAATGAGTGGACACTCGAGGGTATATTGACTTATACACTACATTTGGCGAAGGTAGATATCTCTGCAAGACCATTAAAATCAGGTATCTTCTTGTTAATGCCAATACTTCATATAACATCTTGCTTGGGCGGTCATCCATCAACTACCTTAGAGCAATAGTGTCAACTCCGCATCTCGCGATGAAGTTTCCATATGCTTCAGGTGACATAATCATCGTTCATGTTGATCAAAAGGTAGCTCGAGAGTGTTACGTTGCAAGCCTGAAAGTCAAATCAACCAATCAACTATGTTACAAAGAATCACTGTGTGGACGGTTGAGAGAATGTAGAAGAGAATGTTATCCAAGGTCTAGAAGACCGATCAGAGATCGGTCTCAGGAAACAAGATCTCCCTGAAGAGAACATATGGTCGCATTGGTCGACCTCGACCCCTAACTCAATGACACTCGTATTGAGGTGGGTGAGGATCTCCGTCCGCTACCCCTACATGATGAAGAACATATAACACACTTAGGGGCTTCATTAAAGTCGACCGACGACAAATTAATAAGTCAGACACTAACTGACAATTCTGATTTATTTGCCTAGATGGTTGTTGATATGCCAGGAGAAAGTCCAGATGCTATCACACATCACCTTTTGGTCTACAAAGAAGCAAGACTGATCGCCTAGAAGAAGAGAAAAATGGGTGAAGAGAAGCGCAATGCAGTGGGTAAGGAAGCTGACAAGCTCGTCAAGCCGACTTCATTAAAAAAGCAAACTACATCATTTGATCTCAACTCTCCGACCCGAACAGTTCACTAATAGTCTAATAAAGAAACCAGCAAAAAACATAGATGAATTGAGAAACGAGGCAACTCAATTCATGCAAATTAAGGAACTACATGATTATCACAAGAATGTTCAAGTAGACAATGGAGGAGACAAAGAAAAGGAGAAAGACCGAGGTAGCGACATATACCTAGTCAGTCTGATAAATTCAGAGATAACCGCGATCCTCAGTTTCATGCTTATACCCCATTAAATGTTGATCAGTGAAAAATTATGGATGAAGCATTGCATGTCGACTTGATCCTAGCATTGAAAAAGTTGCAGAGTTCAAGAGATGTCGATATGTCTAAATGATGTCGGTACCACTGTAATTTTGGCCATACGACCAAAGAGTGTCAAGCATCGAAGGATAACATTGTAGAACTTGTCCAAGTTGGCCACTTGCGAAAATTTGTTCAAACAACAAACAAAAGATCATACCGATCTCTACAAAGAGAAAGGTATCCATCTAGAGATGAACAAAGGGAACCATACTCTCGGCGTAGTCCAAAGGAATAACGATCACGATGTCATGAGGACGACCGAAGTCCTACAAAACAACAAAGAAGGAGCGAAAGCCCCAAGCGGGGTGATCATTCAAGAAGGAGCGAAAGTCCCAAGTGTGACGATCAGTCCAGACGAGGCATTCGTGAAGTCATAAACACGATCACTAGGGGATTCCTGCTAGGTGGTCATGGTCGAAAGGAGGAACGATCACTTCATTATAAAGAGGACTGACGTTCTTCAAAACAACAAAGGAGTGAAAGTCCCAGGCATGGCTATTTTTCAAGACAAGGTGTTTGTGAGGTAATTAACATGATCGTTGGAGATTTGCGTGCAGCGGATGTTCAAGTTCAACCTGTAAGAAACTTTTAAGGGTTATCCAGTCAGTCCATTCAACCACAACAAAGACCGACCGAGAATCCCTCAAATTCTCTTCACATATGATGATTTTACTTCTATTAATCCAGCTTAGGACGACCCCATGGTCACTACAGTGGAAATTGAAAATTTTTCTATCACCAAGGTTTTGGTAGATCAAGGCAGCTCGGTCGATACTACATTCAGCAAAGGTAGATATCTTTGCAAGACCATCACTAGTACAAAATACTTGAATAACGACACCCTTTAAAGACGGTTTAGAAATAACCATCGTGATAAGGGAGGCGGTGGCAATTGCGTAATATTTTTGAATTTTTTGCACACTTTTAACGACG
>Ga0123342_1009833_pt1 | contig 11230 bp, 5 predicted proteins | sample Turbeawhitnodule_FD_89960 | JGI IMG/M metagenome (GOLD analysis project Ga0123342, IMG submission 89960) | Root nodule microbial communities of legume samples collected from Mexico - Turtle bean Mexico white nodule | ecosystem: Host-associated > Plants > Roots > Nodule | place: Mexico: Nepantla... | reverse complement strand
GTGTGTTTCTTGAAGGGTTCAAGGTCACTACTTTGGTGGTTTGTGTGTAATCTGTTTTGATTGCTTAGTGGATTGCCCAGTGGCTTCTGGGGACTGGATGTAGCTCTTGGTTTAAGAGTGAACTAGTATAAACTGTTTGTGCATCTCTTTCTTCTCTTAAACTCCTTTAAATTCAGTTGTTATTGCTTTACTGGTATAAACAACCGATTGTTTTATTTGTGCTTTGTTGTTTTGTGCTTAATTTCTTGGCTAACTAAATTTCTGATTTAGTTTCATACAAAGGATTTTGTTCTAGCTGAAAAAGTTTTCAAAAACCCCTCTTAAACAATTCACCCCCCCCCCTCTCGTTTAAGGCCATATATTCTAACAATAAAATCCATCCATAATTTGAAATTAAATAAAACATAAAGATTTGATCACTTTGGTGATTAACAAATCTATCATACAAATAATTCCAAAATTTCAATTTAAAATTTAATACATAAAGCGGAAAAATTAATTTTCCATTCCTCACTTTCAATCAATTAATTAATCTTTAATTTGATATAAATTGAATTACATTATAATATAACGATATAACATAAGGTGCAGGAATTAATGATGTAAGGTGCAGGGAATTAATATAACAAAATTTGAATTAAAAACTTTAATAAAACCATTAATAAAATAAATTTAACATAATGAGCCGTCTTAAACGGGTCCACGATTTCAACCCTTTTCACATTTCTCATGAAACCTTAATCCAGGAAACTGGACCTCCACGCAATGAACCAGCGACGCCTTAAAGATCGGCGTGACTAGAGTTCTACCAGTGGTGGTGCACGACAGACTAGGATTGCGGCAGCTCTCCCTGTCATAACCATCGCAGCCACCAATGACATGCCTTAAGCCATAAACCACTGCGCGCTAGCTACGAATCACCGCGCGAACAAGGGGTGTTGTATCCCGTTCCGGGAGACGACCACCGGACCATCAAAGGTCACCGTGCGACGCCATTGCTCTCCCTCTCCAACCTCGACGCCACCACACCGCCAAAGGGTGTTGTAACCACAACTCCAACCACGAACCGCCGCGTCTGGGTTTCGATCTTGATCCTTAACGTCGAACCAGGTCGCAGCCAACAACATCATCGCTGCAGGCATTACCAGCAACGGAGATGGACGAGCAGCGGCGGATGGCTTGCGGTTCTGCTAATGGGTTCATAGGGTGTTAACGTTATTAATGGCGTTGGGTGCAGGAAGATTAGGGTTTTATTATTGAGTAATGAAAACTTTGATCCATAAACCCTAATTTTAAAATTAGGGTTCTTCAAGTGGTATTAATTAAATTGGGAAAAAAATTAGGGTTCTTAATATTATGGAAAAAAATTAATGGAGAATCACAAAATGAACAACAAGGCTTTGATACCACATGTAAAATTAGACATGATTATGAACGCATACATTCATGTTCACATATAGATCTTATCACATCATGATTCTCACACATATTCATACAATCAAGAAATAATAGGCACTTACCTTGATCCATGAGTGATCATACTTTAGCAGTTACTTTATCTCCTTTGTCTCAATCTATCTCTTAGCAATTTCGTTCTTGTCACACACTTTCTTGATGGCTAACAGTGAGACAACTATAATTTGCAGAGACAGAACCATATTGCTTTCAGTTCTCAATCTCCATCAGATGTAGGTTTTCATTAGGTATCATCAGATATGTATTTATCACGTTAACCAATGGGCCTTTAATTCTATTATTATTATTAAATCATATTCGGGCCCAAAGCCCAAATTCTAAGTCATGTGAGTCACTTTATAGAAATTAATTTACATAATTTCTTACAATCTTCTTTTTCCCTCACTTATTTAAAATCTTATTGAATTGTGATTTTAACACTACTGCCATAAACAATTGGTTAAAACTTAATTTCAACTGGTTGTTTTTCTGATAGTTGATTTAACAGTTTTGTTTTCTTGGTTGATTTGATTCGTTTATCTGTAAATCAATGTTAATCTTCATTCTTGACATATATTTGCGAAAAACGCCGCTTAAACAATCCCCCCTCCTCTTGTTAAGACCATTAATTCTTACAAATTATATTAGAAGGCACCTGTCCAATAAATCTCCAAGCAAAGCAAAGTTAAAACCTTGGTAGCTACTTAGATACCAATTTCAAAACTAATTTTTAAATTTTATTAATAATAGAAACCACTTTACATACCAATAATTTTTTTAGTCTCTAAAATAATATCTAAATTTAGTTTTCTCTTTAAGATTAGTTTCTATTTAATGATTTTCTTCTAGTATAATGAAATAATATATTAAGTTATATTAGTCTAGAATTATTCTATTACATACATATTATGGTAAACGTTAATTAATGTTGTTAGGAGAATGATGAAAAAAATTTAAATAAAAATATTTTTATTGGGATGTTTAAAAAAAAATGTTTCTTATAATTTTTTAACACATTTTATATGATTTACTTTTTTAAAAAAAATTTAAAGCCTTAGACAATTATTTACAAAATTTTGTATATGAACATATATGAAACTGTTCAAAGAAAATAAATGATAATTAATCCATCTTGACATCTTAATTAACAATTTGCATTCACATATTGAAAATGTTTATATGACTTTGAAAATAGAAAATATAAATTGTTACAATAAATTCTAAGGATGTAGAGTGTGAATTAGGATGCTTACAGAAGACTCAAGGAAACTTTCCTTTTTTTATTAAGAATAGTTAATATACCTCATTTCTTTCATTAAAGATTAAAACCTTGGAAGATAATTCTTGAACAATGAAAGCATCATCATCTATCTTTGTTTTATCACCTGTACTTGTTTTCTTTTATCTCATTTTTATAGATTTTTTTTAGGTCAATGATAGAAAAATATATAAGAACCTGTATGATATATATAAGATTTTTTTTTTATAATATATAAGAATCCTATTCTTCAACTTTTTTTTCTTGAAGGCAAAACCCACTTAATATTGTAAATCAAGATATAAATGGCTAGCTGATGGTGACATGAATACATAGTATTATTCAATATCTAAATGGCTAGATGATGGTGACATGAATAAAAAGTATTTTCGTATGATGATTAAGAGAATGAATAATTTAATTAAAGGACTGAAAATCAATAATATTGCGTGATGTGAGGACCATGTAAGGTTAAAGAGGTAGTTAATGAGTAGTTTTGGCCGTTAAAGTCTTAGAATGTTTGGTTTTGGCCTTAGTCATAAAGGGTTTAGTTTGGGTTTTGTATACAGGTTGAAATATCCTTGAAGTATTTCTTATATTTAATTTATTTATTGTGATAAAAAAGAGGTAGTTAAGAAATTATAAAAAACAAATTGAGTGAGGTTCTGGGCCTTAAACTAATGTTAGATAATATAAATTTTCCTTCTATTTCTTAGGAAGATAACCAAATTTTAACAAGTAAGTTTTCTAAAGAAGAAATAAAAAGGGTTGTATGGGACTGTGAACAATAAAAGTTTGAGACCTGACGAGATAAATTATAGTCTTATTAAGTTCTCACGAGATATTATTAAATCAGAGATAATGAATGTTGTCAATAATTTTCATAGCACTGTGAAGTGGTCGAGAGTAAGAATGCATTATTTATATCCCTAGTGCCTAAGGTTAAGAATCCACCAGGACTAGTATAGACCTATATGCTAGTGTGTAGTAAATACGAAATTATTTTTAAAACTCTAGTAAATAGACTGAAAATAGTTTTAAGCAAAGACATTATTGATTATAAACAATCCACATTATTCATTGAATAAAGAGGTTTATTGGATTGTTAATGAAGTGTTGGATGAAATGAGGAAGAAAAAAAGTAGTGGAGTTATCTAAAAGTGAAGTTTGAGTAGTTGAGTTATCTAAAAGTGAAGTTTGAGAAAGTGTACGACTTTGTTAATTGAGACTTGTTTAACTGTTGAGTCGTGTTTAGTTTTTCAAATAAAAATATTAATATTTTTCTAATGTAATATAAAGTCAACTTACTATGTTAATTGAATCTATTGTTTAATATTCATTTTTTCATATATTAAAAGGGGGAAATTGGAACTGAAACAAGAAATGTAAAAATACAATGTATTGAAGTTTAGACAGAAAACTATAAACATGCAAAATGTAACTACAATAAAGCGTCTAATATGTGATCATGAATAAGACCGTCTAATGCAGTTTACGCAGAATGAATTATGCAGAAAAGTTATAAACAATCACGCTAGACTATCTAGTATGCAATCACGAACTAGACATGAATTATAGAAAAACTAAATGATAGGAAACATAAATTGCTTGAAAGGAAAATTGCTGGAAAGGTAAATTATAGAAAATTAAAGTGTTAGAAATGTAAATTGCTTGAAATGTAAAGTGAAAAATACATAAATTGAAGAAACATAAAATAGGGTATCACATAAAATGTAAATGACATTGAATTAAAATATAATCGAAACAAAAAAAAACAAAAAAAAAACTTGTAAACTAGAATTATAAAGTGTAGAAATGTAAGTTACCACAAATTAAAACAAATTGAAAACAAGAAAAGTGAAACTCATAATTGAAACAACAAGAAACAAAAACCATGGTTAGAATCTTCATCTTCAATATGGAATCCTTGTTATTGAAGAAAACAAACGAATCATTTTTCATGTTCTTAGAAAAACTACTTTCAATCGAAAATAGAGTTCTGGAAAAAGATTTTAAAGAAGGAAACACTAACATAGAGCATCAGCTGACATGCTTTAATTTCACTATTATCCATTTCCAAAACCAAATTCAACTTCTAACAACGATGAAAAAACCTAGAACATAAACACTAGAAGAAACGATAAAGAAAAACGTAGAATAAAATAAAGAACTTTTATTAGAACTAGAAATGTCAACAACAAAAAACGAACAAAAAAAAACTAAACTAATATACTTCACTGTCTAACTCCCTATCTATCTAAAATATACTTTTCTCCCTATTTTTTATCCATGTAATCAATTTTATTTATAAAGTTCCTACATGGGAATGAATTTCAATTTTGGTAGTTAATGATCCCCAACCCACGGTTACATCCCAACTAACTTCTGCAAGTTTCTCTTTTCAAGCACGGTTGTTCTTCTAGAGGTAGTTACTGCTACTGTTGATTATCTATTGCTTGTTTCTAGCAAAATGTTGACTTTCTAGAGCCTATTTTTGCAGTTTCTCATTACTTTAGGTCCTAGTTTCCATGTTTCCCTTCTTCAATATCTTCTTCCACGATTCTTAGGCCAATTACAAGTCCAAATTAGCTCTTCAAAAGGTCAAAACATTACATTGGATAATTCAGGCAAAATAAAAGCTAAAAAAAGTCATTTTTAAGACATTTTTGTAAAAACTATATTTTTTTTTGGAGAAAATACAAATCTAATAAAAAATAGAAAATAAAAACAAAAAAACCTCAAGAAAAAGTAATTAGTCTAGAAAAATACTGAAAAAACTAAGATTTATCATATTTCCTCTATCTACTATAGGATGGATAAAGTAGGGTTCATCCCAAAATGGATTAAGTGGATAAAGGATTATTTGAAATCATCTAAAATTTTAGTATTATTTAATAGAACTCCAACACAAGAGTTCAACCCATGTAAAGGTTTGAGACAAGGGGATCCCTTAACCCCATTTTTATTTTTAACAATGGTAGAAGGGCTAGCAGGTCTAGTTGAGCAGACTGCAAAAAAAAAAATTGGGAAGGGACCAAGGTAGGAAAAAGGAAGGTAGAAGTCAATATGCTACAGTGTGCAAATAATACAATTCCTTTTTGTGAGGTTCAAAATCAAAACATTTTGGTGTTAAAGAGCATCATTTGTTGCTTTAAGCTCGTGTTTGGTGTTAAGGTAAACTTCTAGAATCATTGAAACTTTTCGATGCTTCTTGTAATATAATGACCATCCCTTTTTATATATTTAGGTTTACCAGTCCAAACAAGTCATAGGAGATGTGAGTTTTGGAAAACCATGATAGAAAAAATTAATAAGAAATTGACAAAATGGAAAGGAAAAAATATATCTTTTATAGGGAGAAATACTCTAATTAAATATGTCAAAGCCTTACCTCTTTTCTTTTTATCTCTTTTCAAAATGGCATCAAAAGTTAGGAATCAAATCAGGAAAATCCAAAGGGATTTTTACTAAGTTGGGGCCATAAAAATAGGACACTACAAGAAAATCATTAAATAGAAACTAATTTTAGAGACAAAAAAATAATTAGTTATTGTATTAACTAAATTAGATACTATTTTAGAGACTAAAAAAGTATTGGTATCTAAAGTAATTTCTAAATTGATATCTAAGTAATTTTTTTTAGTCTCTAAAATAGTATATAATTTAGTCAATATATTAACTAATTATTTTTTGTCTCTAAAATTAGTTTCTATTTAATGATTTTCTTGTAGTGGAAGATCCGCATGGGTCAAATGGGAAAATGTTTGTAAGCCTAACAAAGAGAGGGCCTTAGGTGTAATAGATCTAAAATTGTTCAATTTACTTTTAATAGGAAAATGATGGAAATTAGGAACAAAAAAACAAGGCTTATGGAAGGAAATTCTAGAGTCAAAATACAAGCTACAGAGAAACATAAATACCATAAAAAAATAGCATTCACGAGTCATGGTGGTGGAGGGATATTAAGAAAATACGCAAGCAATGAGAAAAAAGGAAACTAATTTGATAGTAGCATTTCTTGGAAAAACAAGTGTATGCAATAAGATATTATTCTGGAAATATAGGTGGTTGTGTGGCTTTCCTCTTCTAGACATATTCCATAGGTTATTTGCTAATTGATTGGATGAAGAGGCTACTTTAAGGGGGATGGAATCTGAAAAGAAAATATTTAGGAATGGAATATGAAACGAAGATGATAACGATTTTGAATGAGAGAATTCTCAAGTGATTAAACTGATTCAATAGTTAAAATAATGTGTCCCAGATAGGGATAAGGAAGATGTTTGGGTTTGGAAGGAAGATAAAAGATGAAATCATGTTACAAGAAAAGTTTGCATGAAAATTAAATAAAAGAAAAGTAAACAATTGTTGATTCAATTGAGAAAATTGGGATTGGGGTTCATCCTTCTTACTCTTATGTATTTTGAAAAACATAGTAATATTCTATCATTTGATTGATATTGATGCCCACACAAGAGTCGTTTATATCGATTTCTCGCATATAAAATTATTAAGAGAGTCTCTTAAATATCGATTTCTCACATATTTATAAAAATCCTTAGCATTACGATTAGACGTTGATAGTAATTAACATTTTAAATCTATTCCAAGCATTCAAATATGTTAAACATTATCATTTGGGTCCAACTTAGAAGTACTTTCTAATCAAATCTAAGGATCTTGATCGTGGTAAACCAGCATTACAAATAAAATGACAATAGCAATAATTAATCAATAACAAAGTATTACGGTTAAATATCACCTTGATACATAAGAGTTTAAACAAATTACTCTTAATCCCAAAGAATAGAATTAGTCACTCGTGTTGGTCATTACAAGCATGGAAAGTAAGAAAAGAAGATCTAGGATGTTTCTCCTTGACGATTGCCTCCTTTAGGATTTTCTATCTCCTCCTATTCTCCCAATGAATGAATAGGGTTATGACTCACACCTCATAGTTAACCTAGTTGGGCTTTGATTAAGTGACTTCTTGCCTAGAAGTTATTGGGCTCTCCTGGGTGAGTTGGACAAAAACAGTTAACGTCACTGGAGTGATCTCGCTTGGACGAGATTGGGCTCGCTTGGACGAGAACTGCTGGGGGCTTTTGGCTTGGGCAAGTGCTGGAGCGGTCCAGCTTTCCCGTTTTAGCTTTGATTATTCTGCTTTTGCCCTTTCATCTCCATTCTTCCCTATATTCTTGAAATTAACACAAATTTGGGAATAAATCGTTCTTATTCAAATTATAATCACACAATATGTAAAAAAAAGTTTCAATTCATAAATTATGGGTTATATTATAGTTATTTTATCAACTAATATCCATAAGTGTCTATATTTTAATATGAAATATTACTCAAATATGACACTTATCAACTCCCCCTACTTAAAATCTTGCTTGACCTCAAGCAAAACAAATGAATATAATTGAATCATATCTGAATTTAAATATAAAAAAAGCTTAATTCACTAAACAACAGACTAAATGAGAAACTTATGTTGCTTCCAAATTCAATATAGCAAAATATAGATACAAACAACTTCCAAGATCAAACTAAAACCATAAAATGACAATTCATCAAGGAACTTCTTCTCGTATGCTCATAGGTAAGTGTTTCTCTCTATTTTCACTAAATCGTAACAAATCACAGTTACTTTTCATTTCATCTTCATATCACAAACATATTAGAAACACAAATCTTGAGGTCTCTTATAGGGTTATAATGAGGTTGGGCTTCCAAAAAGTATTGATTTTTCACATAACAAAATGCATATTTTAAAGAAGAACATACCTACAATCTAATTATAGTACATATATGTTATCTAATCACCATTTCCTTTTGACTTCACACTTTTCCTCACTTTCTTTTTACTTATTCATGATTTTAACATGAATTTTTCTTTCTCTTTTTTTTTTTCTTTCATCAATAGGAATATATTCTTCCTATTTCCAACTATTTGAGCTTTCAACACTTAGAACAAACCATTCCCTTTTCTATATATTTTACAACTATTTTCTCCTATCTTAAACATGCCAATGGGTAGGAAAATATATCCTTTGAAGGTTTAGGATGCAATAATAACAAAAAAATTTGGCTAAAAGGGGATTAAAAATTGAATTCTAATAAGATAAATGTTAGTTATTTGGCTCTGTGTTCCTAATTAACATAATTGCATCAATCATCTTCATGTTCTTTTATGATGTAACATAAAAATAAAAATTAAGCAACCACAACTGCCAATACATTAGTAAAACTCTCAAAATTGTTCAAGGTTCACACACTCACTTGGTTTAACTGATCTCATTCTTTATTATTTTGTCATTCTCTGTTCTAATCAATCATCCGGTTAAATAGGAATTCAATCATGTTTTCTTTTCTAACATGTGTCTAATTCATTTCACTATTTAATACTTAAACACAAACTCCTTTTTTCCACAATTCAAATTTAATATTGCAGTTCTTATTTATTTAAGAAAAATAAAACTAGAAAACTACTCAACAATTAAATTAAAACTGAAATTGATTCAAGAAATATAATTTAAGACATAAAAATAACAAAATAAGCAAAGAAAATTATTCAAGAATACCAATACAAGCCATTTAAAACAAAATAAATAAATAAATAAATAAGCAAATAAACCAAAATAAATAAATAAATAAAAACTTAAAAAACTAAAAAGAAAAGAAAAATAGAAATATAAACCTATATTTTTGCTCAATCCTCTCTTCCTAAAAAGTCATCTAGCTCTGTGTGCTTTGTTTGCTAGATTTTCCCCTTTGAATAATAGAATTTGTCCTCAGGGCAAACTACATAAGATTCAAATTGATCTGGAAGCATGTAGGGATTGGATTGTCCTTGAGAGAAATTTTGATATATATCTTGTCGTAATTTCATTATCCCTCTATAAGTTGCACTCTCCTGCATCTGTATATGCTTTCATGTGCCTTTTTGCTCCAATTGCATCTGCTATGTTTTTTCCACTATCTTATCTTCCCTGGAGGATGATGATGAACCAAGGTGATGGATTGGTGAATGATGAATAGGAACATCACCAACTTGTGGTGTTTGTTCTTTTGTAGCAGTGCAACTATTCACAATAAATTTTAGATCAATTAGAGGTATGTTTTTTTACTGATGGGTTTACTTCAGCCCCATGACTTGCACAGAAAGCAGTTATTAAAGTAGGAAATCCCAAAGAACCCTTTGCCTTCTGATTATTATGACTAACTTCTAATCTAACAAATTTATATATTCCATGATAGATAATCTTAGCAATATCAACAGAATAATTCTCTTTCAAGAGGAAATAAAGAAGATGACACCTGGGAATATTTAAGTCTGACACAAGACCAATGGGTACCATGTTGGCCAGCATGAATACCATCCAAACTTGAGATAGGGTCTTCATTTGTTTCCTTAAAATTCTCCATGGTGTCCCAGTTGGGCTTATTTGATAAGAGTGATTGACTAGACAGATATCCCTAGCCACTTCATCATCATTAAAACCATATGTTCTAGCTCTCAGATAGTGATAAGTACAACCATCATCACCTCTCAGTTGCAAAGGATCTCCCAAAAAGGCACTTATAGAATCTCTATCGAAGGGCACCCATCTTCCTCCTACTCTTGATCTCATCTCTTGAGTTCCTTCTCCTCCTATCCAGGTATTGACATAGAACTCATGAACTACTTCAAGATTAAACAAGTGTTATTCTAGGTGGTGGTTGTCCTTCCTCATCCATGTTACTTCTTCTTAAGTTATCTCAATTTGAGGGATAGACGTAGTTGAAGATTCTTTTCTAACTTTTATTCTTCCGAGTTGTCTTCTTCATTTTTAAATTTAATTGGAATTGATCTATAGAAACCCGTCTTCTTAACATCATAAGACAACTCAAGCAAGGATTAACACAAAAATCAAATAATTTTGTTTATTATATATATATATATATATAAAAGAAAAACAAAAAATTTAAAATAAAAATATATATATTTTCATTATTTTTGTTTTTTTTTTCTATTGATTCTCATTCCTTTTACGATTAGATAGTAACAACGTGATGATTAATTTTTATCAATTATAGTTTTTATAGAGTAAGTTTATTTCTATTTTATAAATCTTCTCTTTATTCTTTTCTAACAATTTTGTGTGAATGTTGGGAAATTTCACTAGGTTTATGAGATAAAAGATGATATTTTAAGAAGATCAATCTTTAATTTTCATATTTTAGATTGAAAAGCAAGGATGAGGTATTCCACTTGATGGAAGAGGGCCAAGCACAACCTTCCATGAAAGGCAAGAGCCAAGTCAAGAGCGTCTAGACCCCAAGGCAAGAGCGTCTAGACCCAATCCAAGCATCCAAGACCAAGCTAGGAGCGTCTAAGATCAAGCTAGGAGCGTCTAAGATCAAGCTAGGAGCGTCTAAGCCCAAGCTACTAGCGTCTAAGACCAAGCTAGGAGCGTCTAGGACCAAGCTAGGAGCGTCTAGGACAAGAAGACTTGGATCAAGCTATGAATG
>Ga0123342_1009832_pt1 | contig 11230 bp, 7 predicted proteins | sample Turbeawhitnodule_FD_89960 | JGI IMG/M metagenome (GOLD analysis project Ga0123342, IMG submission 89960) | Root nodule microbial communities of legume samples collected from Mexico - Turtle bean Mexico white nodule | ecosystem: Host-associated > Plants > Roots > Nodule | place: Mexico: Nepantla... | reverse complement strand
CAAAAAATATATAATCAGATTCAATAATTCTCAGATTAGGGTAATTTTCTTACATTAAGCAACAATTAAGTTCCAAAGTGTTCAATTTTCTCAATCATAAAAACTACACATTGGCACTTATCATTAATCTAAACACAACTCATAAATCTACAGTTAACCATAATTAAGTCAACTTAGAGGTAAAACGTGATTAAGGCACGGACCATCTTTTGGATCCACGAGCAGGCCCATAATAACTGAGACCCATAAAAAAGTATAAATACTAAAGGATTGTTTTTTTCTCTCACCTGCACATTGTAATCAGATTAACTTGATTGTCGGAGTGTCTTTGCAGGTTCCTTCCAAATTTGACGAAAGGAATAATCAATCGAAGACCATCACACCTAGAGATAGTAAAAACTGAAAACAGAAAATAAAAAGAGTCACTCTAGCCGTAACTCAACCTTGTAAATAAAAACAATTTTGAATTTAGACTCTGTTAGATTTTGGTGTTGAATATGAAAAGTTAACATTTGTGTACTTATTTGAAATTCAGTAAAACACTCAAAATGCATTCTCGTTATCTTAATTCTTTCAATGCAACATTTTTCAACTTACCGTTTGTTTGGAACCTGGTTTCAATTCAACCCTTGCTAAGATAGATTATTGGATGGGAAAAGTACAGCACATCAAATTTAGGTTTAATTATTTTTTTATTGTCTATCACTTCGTTGACCATTCGTTAATTCTAACACTTCTTAATTTAGGTTTATATTGACGTAACAATACTTACGCCATTATTTTTTTATTTGGTTCCACTCATTTTCAACCCTTAATAACAGCACCAAATTCTTTCTAGCATCTCGGTCATTATCGTGTCTAAGTGTAACATTTCACACCACATTACCATAATCATTGACTTTTTAGGACAATGTCATAAAATACCCAATAAAATTATTAAATTATCAAATTGTCATTACATAATTTTATCCTTTTGCCATCATTATATTTTAATACATTCTAGGATGGAAGACTAATGAAAAACAAATAAACTTTTTTAATAATTTATTTAATAGATTTATATCTTAATTTAATTTGTAGGTGACATTTTTATTTCCCTATTATAATTAGGTCATATTTTTAATCAATATATGTTTTCTACGGTATTATTTTACATGTTAAAAATTTAATATATTTCAAAAACCAGAATATATAAAACTTGATAATATATTTTTTTTACAAAGAATTAATAAATTAAATGAATATGAAATATTTAAGAGATGTTTCAACTTTTATACATAAATATATGAATATACTATCTAAATCTGGTATCAAAGCACCGATCTTGATATCAGAGTCATTTCGAGTTTATCCTAACGAGTATTTATTCTGTTATCGGACCATCCATAACATATATCTCCATGCACGAGTTGGTAGCCTCAGCGTGACGAGTGTGTTGGAGATCCCACATCGACTAGAGATTAGAGTCTTTCATAATATATAAGTGGGTGCAAACCTCACCTCATTGAACGATTTTATGAGGTTGAGTTAGGCTTAAAGCTCACTTCTTAACAAAATCACAGTCATAATCCTTCTCAAAACAAAAAAAAAATGTAAACTACAATAATCAATAATCATAGATGTAAGATTTGGAATTATGTTAGGTTTTAAGTTGAATAAAGTTGAGAATGTGGATAGACAAACAAGGTCCTAATTGGATGGGAAATAGGGTTGTTTTCGAGAGATAGAAGAAAGAAGAGTTGAGAGTTTGATTACTTTGATGGTCAGAATTCGCGGATTCGTGCTTGGACATTGCAACACAAGGAATAAACATTTGCTTACTATTCCTCAATTATGTACCTATGTAACTATCAAACTTTATTACTTTAGTCAAACTATAATCATAACTACTTGGCTGGTGGATACATGTCCACGACTCCAACAATGGGACTCATTGCCCTTATTTTATAGGGATTGTGGCATAGGTTTCCAGAATTGGCAAGCCGTCTTGTAGGTTACTCTACTTGGAATCCATTGCCAAATCCCATACATCTAGTACATTCAATACCTCACGTGCCCTTCCTTCTAGGGGACCCTACTTTTTTCTTCTTCATCTTCTCTATTCATCTTCATCTTGGTACAAGTGATAACTGGCTTTTCCCTCCTTAATCTTGTCCCTTCCATGCATCTCGAGGACTCCTTCATTTTCTACATTCTACACAAGTTTTTTTTAAGTCATGTGACGTACTTCGTGACATACTTTTACTCTTTAATCAAACCATTCATTATTTCTGCCTAAGATTTTCACCTTTCGAATCATGGGATTCTTTGGAGAATCATAATTCCTCAACTTTGCACATTCATTGAATATTCAATCAGTTCTGGATTTGTGTAAACAAAATATGATGTGATTTAAATGGATTGAAGGGACAAGTTTAATGATATTCCTTGAAACTATCTTTACCGTCCTGGTATTGAATAACTCGACTCGTGAAGTAACTCGATATTAGAATCATTATAAATTTCCACATAATTATCATAGCGTAATAATTCCCACATATTTTGTGGGAATCAATCTTATTAACATACAGTTGTTAGGATTTCACGTAATTTATATTGGACACTATTGAACACTACACTTACTATGTATACAAAATTTAATATTTTTACTGACTAGAGCGTCAGAGTATTCTCTGCAAGTGGAACTTCCTCATTCCTTTGGAGTGAATTTACAAAAGCATAAAAGAAGACTACTTGGAACTACCTCGGATTCTAACTGACCTCATATCGACGAGAACACAATCTAATAATTTTGAACTAATTTAAACCATAATGGTTATGTAAAAGTTGTGTTCACCAATCAAACGAAGTTTAAATTAGCTAAAACAAAATTTAATCCAATAATTTGTGCTAACACTATTTTATTACCATGATTTGGTTAACAAATTATTTATGCCAAAAAATCTAGTTTACTTCTTTTTCGCAATGGAATGCATGAGGTATGTAAATACCCAAACATTTTCTATATTTCCAATTCTTTAGCACTATATGATAAATAAAAATTTATCATTGGTAAACACTCACTTTTTCTGATATATAATTTTAAATTAATTGAATTTTTTATAATTATTTATTGACTTAAATAAGTTTTAAACTCTTAATAAATTTGAATTTATTGAAGAAGATTTTAGTTTTGCGAGGACCTTGGAGTAGACATGGATAGTCATGTAGTAGTGCGAGAGATTGAAGAATTTGAAGTGATTTTGTCGCTGTCTTTTATCTCTTCATTTATACTCTATAGGTTATTTTTAATCAAAATATCTTTGAGTTTAGAGTATCTTTCTTTTTGTGTGTTTTTTGTTCATCTATTTTTTTTTCTTACAATTTTACTTTATCTAAAGTTTTATGTTATTTTACAAATATTATACTTATTTAATTGTGTAATAAAGGGTTTGGTGGAGAAAAGAATTAAAACTAGTTTTTGTTGTTTTTAGTGCCATTCAATTAATGAAAAAAATGTAATTGACATTGAACAACATAAGAATCATATTAACCGTATATGTAACTTTTTTAATCAGCAAAAAATATATATATATATAAATAAAGAGACCCTTCAAAAAGTAGACCCTTCAAGTTTGTACATAATGATTAAATTTTTTGCAATATAAAAAAAGTAGACCCTTCAAAAACTTTACTCCACAAATTATTGTTCTTAGGACTAACAATATGTGTAATGTTAAAGGTACAACCTACTATTCACGTGAGGTTAATAAAGGGACTTTGGATAAAAATAAATAAAAATAATGATGCTAAAAACATAGAAAAAAATTGTTCGGTAGCTCAGCAAACTCAATCTATTAAGGAATTAAATTTTTTTATGCAATAAAATTAATATCAATGAAATAAAAGTCTCAAGTTTTTCTAATTATTTTAATCCTTTTTAATTCATTTACTTAATATTTTTACACGAAAATTAAGTGTCTTTGGCCAAACAAGTTAATAAAATAAGATCTCAAATATTTGTTAGCCAAGTTATGGATGATAATAATGAATGAATTAATAAGAGCATAATGTAAAAAATTAAAAGAGTGAGTATGAATTGAATACTTATTGTGGAGTTGTTCTTATAGAGATTTTGGTAATCTTATATCTTATATGTTATATTAATAGCAAGTGACACAGTACACTCAAATCTCAACAAAGATAAAATAACTCTCATATCAACTTGAATAGTAAATAATTATTTTATTGATATCAACCACATAATTTATATTCTCATCTTCTTTATTTGTAATAACCAAAACCTTAAAAAAATGTGAAATAAATGGAAGATTCTAAAAATATGTTTGAAAAATGATAATCCAAATAAACTATAAAAGGGGTGTAAATTGAAATGAATATTTATATTATAAAGATAAAAGGGTGTAAATTGAAATGAATATTTATATTATAAAGATATTTTTATATAAGTTTTACTAACATTATCTCTTAAATTAATAATAAGATATATAAATATCATATAAAAAATATGATAAAATTATTAAATCTTATATTTTTAAGTATTGAAATTAAGTTATTCAACGAATTATACTATAAATTTATCGGTGTATCCATCACCTTAACAATATTTTTTATCATAAAAAATAATTAAATAAAAATTGTTAGTTTAACAACTACACACTAAAAGTTAAATATAAGTTTACAACAATATGATCAATATAATTTTAAAATTGTTTTATTTCAGTAAAATATTTTTTTTAAAATATACTCTAGTCCACGATTTTCAACATATCAACATTAATTAAATCGAAATGAACCGTGAAACTTTCATTTACCATAGTCTTATGTACTCACAAATACATTCTCATGGCAAAGCTTATTATAATTTGTAAAAAGTTTACTTTTACAAACCAGCATCTTTTTCCAAAATGTGTTACTTTTGTTAGAACTTAGTTCAGAATTTCAGAGTAAAATCTCATGTTTAAGTAAGGTGAATAGAAGGAAAAAAGATGTTTAAACAGAATGAATGAAATTTACTGGTGCATGTTAATTCCAAACTGATTTAGCAGTAACTTAGAAAATTCAAACTGGTGCAGGGAAAGTGTTATTTTATAGTGTAATTAGAGTAGAATTAATGTGTGTTAAGTATTTAGTTTGAGAAGAAGGGACAAATAATTGTTGAATGATACGAGGAAAAGGAAAGTACGAGAAGTCAACCTGACCCCATTTGTACACGTGTTCATCCGACACAAGCTGATGGGAATAGCGTTCAGCCGCGATGCCAGGGTGGTGCTGCCATGCACAAATTATTACGCACAATCCATTCTATTATCACTTATCTATATATAATCTCACTTATCTCTATTATTACGCTAATTTCAAACCATAATCTCAAAATGCTAAGCTTCTTCAACTGCTTAAAGATTTGTGATATGGCAATTAAATTGCTCAACAAAAACTATTATGTTATGTGTGCTGTTATGAGGACACTTTCTAGTGCTTGTCTTATCAGCAGCTTCAAAACCTTCCCTCTGTCGTTAATAATATTTGGCAATGTTCCTGAATAAGTTCAACAAAAAGTTTTCCTCCAGTAACTAAAGTTAAACCATATATGTCCAAAGGATAATGCTGTTTTTACACAACAGAATCTGTAAGGTATATTTCATATTGATTAAAGGAAAAATCATGAGTCTGTTAATATATGATGAAAAAAAATATATTAGACTTGTTAGTGGGTGTGTTGATTTGGTTAACAAGCAAAATGAACATTTAATGTTGTGGGTTTGGAGGATCTTTGAGATTCTAAAACGTGCTTTTCAATTACATGTAGACTTAATTGTTCTAACAAAGTGTAAGATTAGTACTGTGCACACAGAAGAGGAACTGAGTTTTAAGAAGGAATCATATGAGAAAAAAACAGGAGCAGAAAAGTGCAGATAGATATATATGCAAGTAAAAGGAAGCAGTGTTGTTGCTTAACATGGACAAGGTGTGACTATGCTGTGACTGTCTGAGGGAATATTATAGCACTTTTCACATATGTCACAGGTCCATATCTTTGGAACCATCGATGTTGTACATTACTTCCAATCTTGTAATTCTGGTTATGCATTCAATGTGCTAAAGCTAAAAGAACTAGTTTAGGGTTGTAGGCTCTAGCAGAAGTTAATTGGGGCAGGTGAAAATCCAGGAATTGGTCTGGTGAGTGTGAGACATTCCCATGCAAATGTTGGTGGTCTTCCTCAGTCTGAGTTGTTTTTCTTGGCTGCCCATGCCTCGTTTCCACTAAGATTAAATCAACTGTCCATGTGTGCCACAAGTTCCTACACTCATTTCATCAACAAAACTACAATAGTCTTTTTCCTTTTGTTTTTATCCTGACCAGTCACAAAGCACAATAGTGAACTGCTAAAGAAAATATACACACTCTTCATCTTTCAAGTTCCAAGACACATGCCCTTGCATTTCTAGTTGGCAAAATATCTATTATGGGAAATTTTCAGATTTGGCTGAGGCACAAATTTTACCATATATAATGCTTTGCTTGTGCATTTGTGATATGCAACCAGATCGACACGACTATTTGCGCAATTGTAGCTTCTTGGCACAAAAATTAAGTGCCATTCTAGTCTAGTGGAATTTAAAAACCTATATAATTGTACTAAGCTACAAATTCCATATGTATATTTTGCTGATATTGATATATGTTTCTTTAACACTATTTTAACACCACAAGACCCTTTTAATCCTCAATGAAGGGTACCTTTCACATATTGCATTTCATAATATGCTTAAGCATTTAAATGCTCTGCTTATGTGTCCTCATGAATCTGCTCTTAAGATTGTGTAGAGATTAGATCTGCCTTTCACACTCTCAAACCTATAAAGTGCATTTATTTGATCTGATGGTTAACACCATGACACGCCATATCCTAGTCAGAGTAATAACCGGCAAAAATATTCAAAACCATGTGTTTTTTATGGAGGAAGAGAACTCAAACGAATTCCGAAGTAGTAGTAGTAATAAAAAGAATATACAAGAGAGAATGTCTTTTATGGTATAAATATAAAGGGTATAAAACAATAAACTAAATAGTAGTGATAATATAATTTAACAATGGAATGAACCAATGAGGGGAAGTATTTGGTCAGAAAGAGAGACACGTATTGGGAAGGAAATAGTGGTGAGACAGCAAGTGAGTTAAGTCAAGTTCAGGGACTTGATGCAAAAGAAAAAAAGAAATCAGGCTACACCCAATTAAGCCATGAAATTCACCAAAATCTCATCATAGCTACTTTTCTAATCCCAATGCTCAACCCTCATTGGTTTTCAAGACCTGCTCTCAAGCAACTTTAATGGTTACTGCTTAAAAAGTGAATCCATTACCATTAAAACACCTGGCACCTAGCTCTCTCTCTCTCTCATTGTCAGTATCATCCAACCATCATTACCACCTTTTCTCCTCACATTATATATATTTATTGCTACCTAGCTAGTACTTTCAGCTTATGCACTCTAACTTCATTCATCCCCATAACCTTACCATTACCATTACCCTTAACCTTACCCTTACCCTCACCCTTACTCTTACCCTTAGTCCTCCCACAATGAAGGTGAGTCTCCTTCTTGTGTTGCCACTGTGTGAGATTGGTTATGTTTAGTGTTATGGAAATGTTGATGTTGTATGATCTGAATGTTTTTGTCACTTGCAGTTCCTCAGCTGGATGCAAAATAAACTTGGTGGAAAACAAGACAACAGAAAACCAAACACACACACAACTGCTACATGTAAGTTTTTGTTACTATTCAGATAGTTAGATTTTCCTTGCGTCAATGCATGAGGTTTGTAGCACCAATAGGATGTAAGAATTCAGTCGTTGTCCGATACACTTAAAAACACACTTGCTTCTATGTGAAGGAAGAGTGACTTGATTCGAAACATACAGAGGAAGACAGGGAGAAGACAAGTTTGTATGTTCAATATATTTTCATATTTCTCTTTCTCTCTCTCTGTCTCTCAAGTTTCATTTCCAATCAAACAAAAGACTATGCACAAGATAACGTTATTTATGTCAATGCGCTCGTGCGTAGGAATACTAGGCACTTTAAAATGGTTATTTTGTGTATATTTAACAATTATTTATATCTTTAAGATTGAAGAATAACTTAGTAGTTCTAACTTGGCATCCTAGTATAGTTGTAACTTGATCCAAGGAAAACTTAGTTAAGAGTAGTTTCAGTAAAATAACATTAATCGTTTTCTTGGGAATCTTAAAATAATGGTTTCTTTTGGTTTTGTGCACAGATCATGCAAAACAAGAACCTCGAGAGGAATTCAGCGATTGGCCTCATGGTTTACTAGCAATTGGAACATTTGGAAATAACAGTGAAATCAAAGAAAACTCAGATGACCAAAATGCACAAGAGGATCCATCCTCGTCAGAGGAAATAGCAGACTTCACTCCTGAAGAAATTGGGAATCTACAGAAGGAACTAACCAAACTCCTGAGACGAAAACCAAATGTGGAAAAGGAAATTTCTGAGCTTCCTCTGGACAGATTTCTTAACTGCCCTTCAAGCTTGGAGGTTGATAGGAGAATCAGTAATGCCCTATGCAGTGAATCAGATGATAAAGAAGAAGATATTGAGAAGACATTGAGTGTGATAATTGACAAATGCAAAGACATTTGTGCACATAACAGAAAGAAAACAATTGGGAAGAAATCTATTTCTTTCCTTCTGAAGAAGATATTTGTTTGTAGAAGTGGATTTGCTCCAACGCCTAGCCTTAGAGATACCCTTCAAGAGTCAAGAATGGAGAAGGTAATCCTTTCTTTTGTTCATAATCTTTCACCAGCCATGGTCTCATATCATCATAATCAAGTTTTTCAACCTTGTTATGTGTCACATAGAAATTGATTGGAATTATAAACAAATGGTGGCCTCAGATCTTAGACTGATCTCTAATTAAACTAGGTGCTATTCCAGTTTCAATGCTTTAGTTTTTTTACTCACCAGTGATAAAATATACAGCTTTTGAGGACAATGCTTCACAAGAAAATCTACACCCAAAATTCTTCTCGGACATCTTTGATGACAAAGTGCATAGAGGACAAGAAGATGACAAGGAAGAGGAGTGATGATGAATCAGATGAGAAAACTGGTGATGGCTGTAAATGGGTCAAGACTGATTCTGAATGTAAGTTGCATTTTGCCATATAAATCTGCTGAATAATGTCCCTGACTTAAGTTTCCATGAATAATAATAATATTCTTTTCTTTCTTGCAGATATTGTGCTGGAGATATAAATCTGCTTCTATTTTTACTAGTTATATTAGTAGCTGTTCAGGTAAACATCAATTCATGTATAATACAAGTAGTACAGTGGTGTGTGTGTACATTTCATAACACTTAGTTGACAACATTTTTTGTGTTTTTGACCACAGATTGAATGAAAAAGGGAGAGAAGTATATGTATATGATGATGGAGGATATGGAGTGGAGATGAGATTTTTTGAAATGAAGATTATGTGTGATATGTAGATGGTGCATGGTAGAGAGGAGAATGTGTGTGTTGTTAATAGTGGATCAAGTTATTTTTTCATGGTTGTGTCTGCAAATGCAGAACAAGCCATGTTGTGGAAAATGATAGAATGGATTTGAATGCTCTACACACTTCTCATCCCTTTTTTTACTCCACTTTGTCACCTCCTCCCCTTCTTCTTTTGTAACATCTCCCAAGTTAATGAATAAAACTTTTTATTATTACTTGTTTCTTCATTTTCTTCAACCTCCATCTTTTGGAATACTTCCTCAAACTGCCATTAAACTTCTAATCAAACATATTCAATCATAAAAATAATTTTTTTTTAATAAAGTGAACATGTTTATGTTTTTATGTGTTAGTTTAATTTGTTTATTTTAAACATATGCAGCATTTTTTAAAACTAAATACTCTTAACTAAAATTAGTTAGTTTTTATAGTGATAAATGTTTAAAAGAAAAAAATTAATAACAAAAAATCTAAGATACTTTAATTATTTTATATTATTTAACATAAAAACTTTAATATAAACAATACATGCCAATTAAATTCACATAGAAATATGAATAAGTAATATCTTATTTATTTTATTTATGTATATATATATATATATATTAGTGGAGTAGAAAAAATGTTAAAATACAACTTTTATTGTAAAAGAGGGAAAACACAAGAAAGAGGTTTTGTGTTTTTAAGGATTTTAAAAACTTTTTTTGCAACGAAAAAAAAGTATAGTGTGTAATTCTTAATAACAAAGGTATAATTTAATATATGAATAGATGATGAAAGCAACGATAGATGATAATGTTTTAATATGATACTTTTCACAAATATAAAAAAAAAAAACATAAATTGAGGTCCGTTTCAAAGATTAAAAAAATTAAAGTTAATTCCAAGGACAAAAAAATAAAAAAGATAAAAAATATATATATTTATTCGTTTTAACATGAAATTATATTTAGTTATTGAAAACCTAATAAAGTCTATCTAAAACAAATATTATTAAGGGTTATTCCTAATTTAGAGATAAAATATTACTTTTACTAGTTTCTTCAAGTTAATCATACTAGTTTTCAAAAATAAGAAAAGTTTAAATATTGTTATATTTATTTATCTCAACATGAGATTATATTTCATTCTTAATAACCTAGTCAAGTTTAATAAAACAAGTATTATTAAAATTCATTCTTAATCTATGATACAAGTAGCTAGTACTTTTACAAGTTTATTCATGTTAACCATATTAGTAATATTTCTGAAATTTTTTTTTTATAAAATTTTCGTGTTAGGTATCACTATGCAACTTGACATCTCAGCTAAGCTGACACCTCAAGTAACAACAAACATCTGCCATCACATGAAAAAAAAATATTATTAAAAAAAGAAAAAAGAAAGAAAATACAAAAATATGGGGGACTAGACCAAAACCCATATGTTAACACAAACGATACATAGGTAGATTATAACTATTCATAAAGAATTCTAAGAACAGAATAGCTGGGAGTCTATTATACCAATGAAAAGATTCTCTATGAATAAATCCTAAATTAGCCAGCTTATCAGCACACGCATTCCCTTCACGAAAAAATATGAGTTACCCTAAACCTGATTGTCCCACAAAAATTAAGACAAGTATTCCATCGATTCTGAAGCATCCACGGAACATTAGTCCTAGCAGTAAACGCAGCACAAACCAAGGCAGAAT
>Ga0123342_1009831_pt1 | contig 11233 bp, 14 predicted proteins | sample Turbeawhitnodule_FD_89960 | JGI IMG/M metagenome (GOLD analysis project Ga0123342, IMG submission 89960) | Root nodule microbial communities of legume samples collected from Mexico - Turtle bean Mexico white nodule | ecosystem: Host-associated > Plants > Roots > Nodule | place: Mexico: Nepantla... | reverse complement strand
GGTATTGTTGGCATCAGCCGTGACGGCCGGGGTTCCGACCTGGATTGTCGCCAGAGCCATGGGGTTTTGACAGACGGCAATACCGCACTTCAAGCCGGCGCCCACGGCCAAAAAAGCTGGCCACGGGCGAACCACGTGCGCGACAGACGGTTAGTCGGCAGCACAGCCCTCGCCTTGAACCAATTCGAACCGGCGTCGATCATGTATATACTCGAACTGCCTGATATAATTAAATTATCCTCTAGATGCTCGCCTGCTTTGCCGCCCTGACCGCCGGGACGTTTTCGGCCGAAGCTCGGGACATCGAAGTTCTGGAAGCCCGTCACAGGCGAAAGATCGATGCCCCTTCCGGCACGGCGTTGATGCTAGGCGAAGCCGCTGCACGCAGCCGTGGCGTCTCGCTCGCATCTGTCGAGCCGCGAGGCCGCGACGGCATCACAGGCGAGCGCCCGGTAGGAGAGATCGGCTTTTCGGTCTTGCGAGGCGGCGGCATCGTCTGGGAGCATAGCGTTGTGTTTGCGGCCGGCGAGGAAGTGGTGACGCTTTCGCATTCCGCACTCGATCGCGGCATGTTCGCGCGGGGCGCGCTGGCCGCGGCGCGCTGGCTCGTCGGGCAAGTACCCGGTGAATATGACATGCAAGATGTTCTGGGGTTGTCGCGGAAATCCTAAAGCCAGTGCGTCGCGTACCACCCCATAGGATCGCCGCGGTGATAGGGTTTACGCAAGTTCAGCATGAATGACGGAACAAGTTCCATGTCTATCGCTTCTTTTGTTTATGAATAATGCGTTGTGCCTCGTACCCATCTTTTCTCTGACCCTGGCTGGCGTGGCTGCCGCAGCGCCGCTCAAAGCGGAAGAGGTTAACAACGCTCCTATCAATACGGTATCGAATGACCGGCTGGCCAACTCCCGATCCAAATTTGATCCCGCGATCGTCCACCTTCAGGTGCTTCTCGACCGCGCCGGCTCGTCTCCCGGAGTGATCGACGGTCGTAACGGTGAGAACCTCGGCAAGGCGATTGCCGGATTCGAGATCGCGCAACAGCTTCCGGTCGACGGAAAGCTGGATCCGGACGTCATGGGCAGGCTCCCCGACGATGCTCCCGCCATTCAGTCGTATGTCATATCGGAAGACGACGGAAAGGATCTCGTGGAGAGGATTCCCAAGGATTATGCCGAACAGGCAAAGATGCACCACCTTGGCTATACGAGTATCACGGAAAAGCTCGCCGAGCGTTTCCATATGGATATCAACCTCTTCAAGGTTCTCAATCCTAATACCCCCGTTGCTGTGGGAGAGACGGTTTTTGTGGCCATGCCCGGTGCCTCGCGCTCCGGCGAGGTGAAAAGGATCGAGGCGCACAAGAAATCAGGGCAAGTCATGGCTTTAGCGGAAGATGGTACGGTGCTGGCCGCATACCCGGCCACGATTGGCAGCGAGGAATCGCCCTCGCCAACAGGCACGTACAAGGTCAAGGGCGTCGCGCGGATGCCGACCTACACCTATAATCCGAAAATCAACTTTCAGCAGGGCAAGAACAGGAAGGTGCTGAAACTGCACAGCGGACCGAACAACCCCGTTGGCACTGTCTGGATCGATCTGACCGAACCCACTTATGGGATCCACGGAACACCCAGTCCAGAACTCATCGGCAAGACTAGTTCTCATGGATGTGTCCGCCTGACGAACTGGGATGTCGAAGAACTGGCCGGAATGGTCAAGCCCGGCGTGGTTGTCGAGTTTTTCGACTGATTGTCGCTCGTCCGGGTATCTGACCGAAGCAGCAAATCGCGGCGTTCCCCTACCCGAGGCCATGGAACAATCGTGGCATCGATCGGTGCAGCAAGCCTCCAGCTACAATAACAGCGCAGCTCGACGAAGCGGTCGCGCAGCGCGACTGATCACCTAGTCGGTATTCCCCGAATGTGACCGTAGTGAGCGGTAAAGCCCTCGCTAGGGAAGCCTTTGTCGGCAATCCGTCAAACCAAGCGCAGCCCCGCGGGGTCCAAAGTAACCCCGCGAACGTGCGCTCCTCGTCACTAGTGGCTCCGGAGCACTGTCTTGCTGCGTCCAATTTCCATTCCATGCGTTATGGATTTCCTTTCTATGACCTACTTTCCCTACGGCTTGTGAGCGATATCGGCCCGTCCTATCGCTCACCGGAACGCACTTGCGATAGCAGTTGACTTAGGTAGAATACGGAAGAATAGGAACCAAGGAACCAAGCATGGCGCTGAGCATCAAAGACACTGAGACGGAACGCCTCGCAAAGGCGCTCGCGGAGAAAACCGGAGAGACGATTACCATGGCCACGCGCCGCGCCTTGGAAGAGCGGCTGCGGCGTTTCGCCAATGCAGGAAATCGCACCGTTCTATTGGAGGAGCTTGCCGCCAGCCGCAGGCGCTGGGGTAAGCTGCCGGTACTCGATAACCGTTCTGCCGACGAGATTCTGGGCTATGACGAAAACGGACTTCCCAGCTGATGGTCATCGACACGTCCGCGATCGTGGCGATCGCCTTTAACGAGTCCGAAGCCGAAGCATTCGAGGCAAAGATTGTCGATGCTCCACGGCGCTTCATGTCGGCGGCCTCCGTCCTTGAGCTCGCAATGGTGATAGATGCGCGCCTGGGTGAGGCAGGCGCCGCGGAACTGGATTTGTGGCTTCACAAGGCCGGCGTCGAAATCGTCTCGGTTGACACCGACCAGATCGCGATCGCGCGACGAGCTTGGCGTGCCTTTGGCAAAGGACGTCATCCGGCAGGTTTGAACTATGGCGACTGCTTCTCGTACGCACTGGCAAAGACCCGCGGCGAGCCGCTCCTTTTCAAGGGCGATGATTTCGCGCGAACAGACATCGAAGCAGCGTGAAGTGATCTGCGCGCGGTTCGGTGACGAACCCCACGAGGCTTTGCGGGCCCACTGATCAGACCGAAGTTGGATCACACAACAGCGCGTACACACAACTCAACGCGCAACGGCAATTTCCCAAGCAACTCTGAATAATTTTCTGAAAGGATACCTCATAGAAACCGAAACGGTCACGATCGAAAGCCGGAATGACTTCGCGCAGTGGGCGATCGAGCGGGCGCGCGCAATCGTAGCCGAACAAGGAGGAAACCTGGCGATTGCGGCGCGCGACATGGACGAGCAGGCAATCGCGGCGAGCGGAAACGCACTCGGGAGCGCCATAGCAGAGGCTCTCCTCGAAGTATTCGACGGCCTGGCGCCGGATGGCGATCAATAGGCTCAGCGCTCCCTTGGTATTACTGCATGGTCGAGAGATTGTGGGAGAAGCCTTCGGTCCGATTGCAGTATAGCGTCGCCTCAAGCAAGTTTGAGGAAAATCCGAGGAGTGCTTACGAAATGCAGTCTGGCTTGGCGACCGTCATTATCGCGGATGACGGCTACAGCGAACATGTCGCCTTTGAGCTGACGAACCGATCCGGGCTGATCTTCGCCCGCCAGGAGTTTCTCGTGCGAGCGAAGAGCGCCAGGAATGTGCGCCTGTCACTTTTGACCGCCCGCTCGGAACATATCATTCGCATCGGCAACCTCGATGCAAGCTGCGCCAGTTTCTCCATCGTCCAGGATCTTACGCCCTCCTAAGAATCTGCACAGCCGGTTGATACGCTCGCACACCGCGCTGTCAAACTCCCTTCACGATCCCCATCTACGTCGGGCTTTGAAGTGGAGTGCTCAATGACGAAACCCTGGACAAAAAGCCGCGGCCCGATCACGGCAAACGAGGCAGATCTTGCCAAGGCGCGCGCCATCTCTGCCCTCCTCCAGCGCCCCATCGAGATTCTGCCGGCCAAAATCGGCGACCCGATCCGGCCTTTCGCACTCGGTCTCTGGAACGACATCCGCCCTCTCCTGAAGCCTGATGTCGGCGTCACGAAGCTGCGCCGCGCAACTGGAGCTTATCTGCATTCCAAGCAGTATTTCATCGCAACAGCCCAACCCGACTCCATGCGCTTCGACCTGCAAGGCGATCCTGCCGAACCCGTGTCGGACGCCGACCGGCTTGCTGCGCAGGAGCGCTATCTGAACCTCACGCGCGGCAGCGCCGCGACGCCAGAAAACGCCGCAGTGGCTCCCCCTCCTCTCACCAAGAGCGAGCAGATTCGAGCGGCTTTGCTCACGCGACGCAACGGGACAACTGCGCTTACTGAGCGATGATCTCGTCGGACAATCCGGTCCGCTGGTCTATCGCGCCGTGGGGCGCATCATCGCCATCGGCTTAAATTGGGATCGGTCGGCGCCTTGCCGCTTTACAATGCGGATATTCAGGCTGACGGCTTTCCCGCCGAGGTGGTTGCCTTGGGCATGAGATCGCCGCGTCGGACGGCGTCATCATTGTCACCCCCGAGTATAACTATTCCGTGCCGGGTATTCTGAAGAACGCTATCGACTGGCTGTCCCGCCTTCCCGACGCTCCTTTCGCCGGTAAGCCGGTGGTGATCCAACGGGGCTCTCCCGGCGTCCTGGGCGGTGCATGGGCGCAATATCATCTCCGTCAGATTCTCGTCTTCCTGGACGCTCACGTCCTCAACAAGCCGGAGGTCATGATCGGCCAGATTGCTGGAAAAATAGATCCAGACAGCAACGCCCTCGTCGATGAGGATGCACGAAACTTCATCGCGGGACAGCTGAGCGCCTTCAAGACCTTCGCTGTAGGCGCGGTGACGACAATGCTCATCTGGCCCACAGGAAATACAAGTGCAGCAGTCGATTTCATCCATCAACACCGGAGCAGAGTCTCAGACCCGACAATCGGTCGGGCGCCGAGGATACGTTCCGGGAGGATATCCATGACATCGAGGCTGCCCGGGCCTGCGTGCAATCGCTTATCGGCAAGGTCTGGCGCTACTGCGAGGCCAATGGCATGCGCGGCAAGACCGTGACGCTGAAGGTGAAATGGTCCGACTTCACCCAGATCACCCGAAGCAAGACGGCCGCAGCGCCGGTGGCGAGCGCTGCGGAACTTGCCGAGATCGTGGAACTGCTGTTGTCGCCGATCTTTCCAGTTTCAAAGGGCATTCGATTGCTGGGGCGTGACGCTTTCCTCCCTCGATCATGCCGATGAGGGAAGCGAACCACAGCTCGCACTTGCTTTGTGACCACCTCGCCCAGATCCATTTTCTGGCGCCCGCGCTATTTTTTGGACTTAAACTTTATCGAGCATCTCCGTACTGTCGCACAACCGTGATAGATTTCGGCCGGTCAACTGGGGAGGCGCGAATGGATACGAACTATCGGGTCACTGGCAAGAACGCGGCGGCACCATTTTCTCTCACCATCCATCGCGGCGACGGCATGCTGCTTCTCGGAATGGACTGGAAGGATGGCCGGCCCCCGGCCAACTTTGTTGGTTTTGCGATCCAGTATCGAGAGCCTGGAACCGATTTCTTCAAGAACGTGCGCAATCGCATCGGCTTCCCTGGCCAGGACGTCCCCGCGGACGGCATTCGCACCACTGACGCGCCAATCCAGAAATTCCGCTGGGTGCATTTTCCCTTCAACGCATATCTGCCAGGCGCCTTCGTCTATCGCGTGATGCCGATGTTCATGGGTGCCGACGGTGCGCTCACTTCTGGCGAGGCGCAGGAAGCGGAACTCGCGCTGATGCGCGAAACCATTCCCGGCAAGCTCAACGTCGCCTTTACCCGGGGTTTTGTCTCATCGCAGGCATTCGTACGCAACTTCGCTGGCGGCGGGCCATTGATCACGCTGGTGCCGCCAGATGGCGATGAGGGCTTGGACTTCGTGCCTACCCATGCCGATACCGACCGCGCGCTCGCCTGGATGGGGTTCGAAGCGCGTGCGGAAACGCTTTCGCTGCTCGAACGCGCACGCGATGCAGGCGCCGACGTCCGGGTCATTGCTTATGACCTCAATCTGCCGGAAGTGGTCGAGCGGCTGGAAGCGCTTGGGCCAAATCTCAAGATCATTATCGATGACAGCGCCCGAACCAAGGGACACGGACGGCCGGACTCCCCCGAGACCCATGCGGCCGAACGCCTGATCGCCTCGGCCGGCGCGGCAAATGTGAAGCGCCAGAATATGGCAAACCTACAGCATCACAAGTCGATCGCGGTCCGCGGAGGCGGTATCGATACCGTCGTCTACGGTTCGACGAACCACAGTTGGCGGGGCTTTTATGTTCAGTCGAACAATAGCCTCGTTGTTCAAAGCGCAAGCGCGGTCGGCGACTATTTTGCGGCCTTCGAGAATTACTTCACCGCGGAAGGTGCGGCAGATTTCATCGCCTCGGCCAGTTCCCGCGGCTGGCATGACCTGGGGCTGGACGGCATCGACGCGAAGGTCGCCTTTTCTCCGCACAGCGAAGCCGACGGCCTGCTAAACGAGATCGGCGCCGACATCGACGCCGCGGGGTCGAGCGTGTTCTTCTCACTCGCCTTCCTCGGCCAGACCACCAGGGGACCGATTGGCCCGGCCTTGGGGCGAGCGTTGCGAAAGCCGGCTGTGCATGTCATGGGCATCGCAGACGGGCGGGTTGCAGCCGATAACTTGGGACTGACCGTGTTCAGTCCTGACAGTCGCCGCCGTGTCGTGCGCGCGGCAGCACTGACGGGCAACGTTCCGCCGCCGTTCCTGACGGAACCATCCGGGCTTGCCGGCGTCCATGGAAATCAGCGCGGAACGAGGATGCACCACAAATTCGTCGTTCTCGACTTCGACAAGCCGACAGCCCGGGTCTACCTCGGCTCCTATAATTTCTCGGAGCCAGCCGACCTCGAGAACGGCGAAAACCTGGTGCTCGTCCGCGATCGCACGGTGGCGACCAGCTACATGATCGAAGCACTCAGGATGTACGACCACTATCGATTCCGCGTCGCATCCGAAGATGGGGAAGAAACCGGGCATCCGCTCGAGCTGCAATTGCCACCACAGACGGGCGAAGCCGCCTGGTTCGAACGCGACTGGACCGATCCCGTGCGCGCCCGCGACCGCCAGCTCTTTGCACGTGCCGACTGATGCCGGTGCGACGGCCGTGGTCTTACACTCGGCAGCGACCAGATATCGCAACGCAGTGACACCAGATGTCAGCATGATGCGTTGTTAGATTGCTCAATTGTGTTGCTACATCTTTTGATTGCAATCACTTATGCCAGGGAGAGGTGCCATCAGTCAAGCGGGAACCCTACTCAAGACCCTGTTCTCCTTCGCTCCGCCGCCTGCATCATTTCAATGAAGCGCCGCACCTTTGCGGGTCGGAAGCGGGCTGCCGGAAAGACCGCATGGATCCCGCCGGCCGGCAGCGTCCATTCGGGCAGCAGCCGCACCAGCCGTCCGGCGGCGATGTCGTCATTCAGCATATAGTCCGGAAACACCGACACCCCGGCACCGGCAAGCACACAGGCATAGGCCGTCGGGGTTTTGTCGGTCCGGATCGCGGACTGCGCCTCGATGATCTCGGTTTCATGACCAGGGCGCGAAAACATCCATCGGAGCGGATGGCGCAGGGCGGCATTCTCGATCCAGGGCAGATGTGCGACATCGCGTGGCGTCGTGCAGGCGGCAAAGGTCGCCGCGAGCCCCGGTGCGGCGACGAGATATTGTTCGAAAGCCCCGAGACGCCGCGCCTGGTTGCTGGTGTCGGTCAACCAGCCGACCCGGATGGCGAGGTCAAGCTGATCGCTCACGAGATCGATGATGTCGTCGTCGAATACGATATCGACGCGCATTTGCGGGAACCGCTGGCGATAGGCGGCGATCACCGGCGCGACCACGGCTGAGCCGTAGTCGAGCGGCGCCGTAAGCGTCAGTGTCCCGGAAGGTTCGTTAGTGAGATGCGACATCTCTCCGTAAGCCGCCTCAGCCTCCCGGAGGATGAGGGTGCAGCGATCATAGAAGAGGCGCCCCTCCTCCGTGGCATGCAGCCGGCGCGTCGTCCGCGCAAGGAGCGTCACCCCAAGCTCCTGCTCGAGTTTGCCGATCTGATGGCTGACGACGGCTTTGGCCACGCCAAGCCGCTCCGCCGCAGCGGTAAAGGAGCCGTTTTCGATGACAGCCGTGAAGAAGACCAGCCGATTGAGATTGAGAAGATCGCCCATTTATTGTCTTATCAGATCAGACAGTCTGTACGACTGACCGATATTTATCTCTTTTGCAAGGGCTGCGACGGTGTGCCTGTTCCACGCGAGGGAGAGCCGAACGGTGCAGACAGATACGATCATCTACCTCTTCGACCCATTGTGCGGCTGGTGCTACGGTGCAGCGCCGATGCTCGAACGCCTGCGGATCGACGGCATCCGTATTGAAGCCCTGCCGACCGGCCTTTTTTCGGGATCCGGCGCGCGCCCGATGGACGCGGCCTTCGCCTCCTACGCCTGGACCAATGATCAGCGCATCCATCGCCTCAGCGGCCAGCTCTTTTCAGCAGACTACCGCGCCAATGTGCTGAACAGGCCGGGTTCGCTGTTCGACTCGAGCGCGGCCACGCTCGCGATCTCGGCAGCTGGCCTGGCCGATCAGAACCTGCGGCTTGATGCGCTGAGGATCATTCAGCACGCCCGCTATGTGGACGGGCTCGACGTCACGAGCTTACCCGTTCTCATTGACCTCCTCGACCAGGCAGGCATGACATCAGCCGCAGACCTGTTGCGGGAACCGACCGAGGCTCTCTTCGAGGCAAACCGGGATCTCGTCGCCAAAGGACAGCAACTGTTCCGGCAGGTGCGCGCAGACGGCGTCCCCGCACTTGTCATCGACACCGACAAGGGGCCGCATCTCCTGAATGCGAGCGCGCTCTTCAGCAATTACGACAACCTGATGGCTCATCTCAAGGCCGCATGAAACTCCTGTCAACTGAGGAAAATCCATGATCACCAGACGCGCCACACTCAAGCTCTCGATCGCCGCTGCGACGCTTGCCTCCGTCCCGTTCGCCCGTGCCGCGGCCGGGGCGATCGAATGGACCTATTTCCAAGCGGATGAGGCGGGCTTCCGCCGCACGCCGGTGCTGCTGACCGGCGCCAAGGAGGCAATCCTCATCGACGGCGGTTTCACGCTCTCGGATGGCCGCGCCTTGGCCGACGCCATCCGTAAGTCGGGCAAGGTGCTGACGACTATTTACGTGAGTTGCAACGACCCGGATTATTACTTCGGCCTTCGTCCGGTCGTCGAGGCTTTCCCCAATGCAAAAGTCATCGCCAAGCCGGCGACCGTCGATGCGATCAGAGGCAATGTCGAGGGCAAGCTCGCGGTCTGGGGTCCGCAGTTGAAGGAGAACGGCCCGCACACGCTTGCCGATGTCGTCAGTCCCACAGCCTCGGACACCAACACGCTCGATCTTGAAGGCAACAGCATCGAGATCGTCGACGTGCCGGATATGCACGACCGCCGTTATCTCTGGGTGCCGTCGCTGGAGGCAGTGTTCGGTGGCGTACTCGTCTCCTCCGGCATCCATGTCTGGGTCGCCGACGAGGCGACGCCCGAAAAGCGCGCCGCCTGGATCAAGGCGCTCGACGCCATGGCCGCGCGCAAACCGAAGGTCGTGCTTCCCGCCCACCAAGCCGAAGGCGCTCCTCAGGGGCTAGCGGCCGTCGAGTTCACCCGCGACTATCTCCGCGCATTCGATGAGGAAGCGGCCAAGGCCAAGGACAGCGCAGCGCTGATCGCCGCCATGACCGGGCGCTATCCGGATCTGAAAGATGCCGGTTCGTTGGAACTCGGCGCCAAGGTGGCAAAAGGCGAGATGAAGTGGGGCTGAGCAGCCTCCACCGACCTAAGCAAGAAGGGAATAGTCAATGGCAAACATCGCCCTCATCGGCGCCTCCGGCAATGCTGGCTCGCGCATTCTGAAAGAACTCTCCGACCGTGGGCATAGGGTGACCGCGATCGCCCGCAATCCGGAGAAGATCGCCGCACTTCCGGGCGTAACCGCCGCCAAGGGTGACGTCTTCGACAAGACCGGCCTGGCAGCGCTCATCAAGGGGCATGACGCCGTCATCAGTGCCGTTCATTTCACCACCAGCGACCCCGGGATCCTGATAGAGGCGGCACGGAAGTCCGGCGTCAAGCGCTACCTCGTGGTCGGCGGCGCCGGCAGCCTCGAAGTCGCGCCCGGCGTCCGGCTCGTCACGACGCCGGATTTTCCCGCAGCCTACAAAGCCGAAGCCTCGAAAGGAGCCGATTTCCTCGATCTTCTAAGGACCGTCGATGATCTCGATTGGACGTTCCTATCACCGTCGGCGATGTTCGTTCCCGGCCAACGGACCGGCAAATTTCGCCTCGGCCGCGACCAGCTCCTCAGCAATGAGAACGGCAGCAGCATTTCCTTCGAGGACTACGCGATCGCGCTGGCCGATGAGATCGAGAACCCCCAGCACGTCAAGCAGCGTTTTACCGTGGGTTATTGAGGCCTCGACAAGAACGAGAGAGCGTCGACCCACCGATGCTCTGCCACCGCACGCCACGTCCGCTCAGCGAATAGCTTCTCAGGCCTTGAACCGGTCGAATGCAGTGAGCCGCTTTATCGGTGGGTCGGCTTCATCCCACCGATAGATTTCCGAGCGCAGATAGCGGAGTTCGTCGTCGATGGCGTCTTCCGCAAGCTCGATCCACCATGACTTCGGGCGGCCGTCACTGCCATCCGACCAGCGATAGCCGCGCGCCTTCAGGTGATCCTTCATGTCGAACGGACTGTTTTCCGCGAAGATGCGAATGCGAGATCGCTGGCTCGTCTCATAGAGTTCGGCAAACGGCGTCGGTCCCTGTTCTCCCCCATCCTGCGCGATGACTTCGAGCAGGGCAAAGCAGTCGTCGACCGCCCGATGGCCTTCGTGGAAATAACCCGTTTGTCCAATCAGGTAGCCGAGCTTGGTGCCCTCAAAGCCACGCGCCGACCAATCGACTTCGGCGACCGAGCAGGCCCAGGCTTTTCCGGCGAAAATAGGCGAGAATGCCTCACAGAATGGCCGGTCGAAGCCGGCGTTGTGCGCAATGACGAGATCGGCCGGCTCGATCACGGCGCGCAATCGTTGGAGATCGATCATCTGGCCGGCCACCATTTCGTCAGTGATGCCGGTGAGACGGGTGATTTCCGGCGGGATCGGAACGCTCGGCTGCTGCAATCCACCATAGACGCCAATAACATCGCCAATCCTTCCAGCCGCGTCGAATGTGAATGCGACCGCGCCGATCTCGATGATCTCGTCGTTGCGATGATTGAGGCCGGTAGTCTCGGTATCGAGGATCACACCTC
>Ga0123342_1009830_pt1 | contig 11235 bp, 5 predicted proteins | sample Turbeawhitnodule_FD_89960 | JGI IMG/M metagenome (GOLD analysis project Ga0123342, IMG submission 89960) | Root nodule microbial communities of legume samples collected from Mexico - Turtle bean Mexico white nodule | ecosystem: Host-associated > Plants > Roots > Nodule | place: Mexico: Nepantla... | reverse complement strand
GTTCAAGATCAGCAATCTTAGTGTTGGCCAAGGAGAGTGTGTTTCTTGAGGTGTTCAAGGTCATTCTCTTGGTTGTTGTGTAAGTGATCAAGTGGTGATTGCTTAGTGGATATCCTCAGGGTTATGAGAAGACTGGATGTAGCTCTGGATTTGGAGTGAACCAGTATAAACAACTGTGTACAATTTTTCTATCCCTATCTCTTTAAATTTCGTTTTGTCAATTAATAACTGGTATAAACAACCGATTGTTTCAGTAAAACAACCGATTGTTTTTTCCAGTATTGTGCTTTTGCTTTATGTTTTGAAAAACTGAATTCTTAATCAAGGTTTTCTTGATGTATTTTTCATTCTAAGCTTAAAAGTTTTCTAAAATTCTTCTTAAACAATTCAACTGCATAGTCATTAGTATTGGGCCTTAAACGAATATATATCGGGCCACTGCTCGTACAAAGGTCCAACTGTTGGGATGCAATTGGGCAGGGACAACATTCATGGTCATTAGTATTTCTTTTTCAAAAGGATGTAAGGGTAGTCAGACACCAAGCTTCGTAAAAAATGTTTCATATTAAAAACAAAAGGTTAGTTCGTTTACACAGTTTTTGCAAATAGGTTCTTTTGGTTCACAGGACACGACAACATCTTTTTATGAAGGGGTACGACTCAAAGTTTTGGATTCTTTTCATGGAGGTAAAAACAAATACTTATGGATAATATCAGGTTTTGCCCAAGGATATGCAGAGTAGTAATCCATGAACAGAGCAAACGACGAACATTCAATATATGCAAGCAATGGTAATACACAAACAAGGATATGGAACACTGGAGGCGTACCTAGGAGCGGGAGTGTTGGAAGGAAGATATAGAGGTCGAGTGCAGGAGAAAAGAGCAGAAAATGTGATTCCAGAGGCACAAAGTTATGAAGGAGTGAAAGGAGTAAAGTCCAAAACCAAAAAATGAAGAAGAAGGAGCGAAGGGAGTAAAAGCGGGAAGGCCAAAAGGCTATTTCGAACCTCTCCCAATAAGAGGGCGACATGTGGGCGTTAGGAGTACCAAGTGACAGGTGAAGTGATGTGTAACAGAACAACCATAAATGCAAGTATGAGTTTTTGTAAAGCGTAAAGAATCGACCAACGACAGACAAGAAGTAACTTATTAATAGCCTCAATGGCTTTATGCCTGAGACCGGAGGACATGTAGGGTGATGGGCCTGGACTCGACTTAATAACGAGTGGATTAGTTTCTGAATCATAAGGCAATATGACGTTACTTTGATATATGTTAGCAATCTCTTAATTGACTCGTCTTAATGGCTCAATCAATGCAGAATCATTAGAGACAGGTTGGATTCTACCAATATATATCGGAAGAGACACCAACAAGAATCATAATCTTTTACACATAGGTCAAGAGTGCACTCACTCTGAACTATCATTAATGTTGAGTTTAAGGTCGTCCAACCTTCAATCTAGAACAAATTTAAATGCTAATTTTTAAATCACTATACAAGACCACGAAGTGTACCATATTTTAGACATATTGATTATTTGTATTGTTTGCCAATGTATTCAATGGAACCAAAAGAAAAATACAATGACAAATATTAATTTATCAAACGACCATAAATTCTAGCATCTATCCCATGTATTCCTACTATTCTCACTGTGAATGAAATCTCTCCATTCTCTTATTCTTAGGATTCCGACATTCTGAAGCTTCAACGAAATCGTGCGAATAATTTGAATGAAGCAGCATTATTATAATATCCATTTTTTTAGGAGTGACACGTGTTGATTGGATGATTAATAAAAGCAGTAATAATACGGGATTAGATAATTTATTAATGTATTGAAAACGTATAAAACGAATTTAATTAATAAAGTTTTTTCATTCATTATTATTATTTCAGAAATATATATTTAATTCTCTTTTCTAAGGTTTATAGGGATAAAGAGGGAAAAAATGAAAAAGAAGAAGAAATGAGGTGAAAAATGAGATTGTTTTGATAAAATTAAAGAAAAATTAATAAAGAACTTATACGTATATGTAGCTGATTTGATAAAAGTAAAATATATAGTTTTATTTTGATGCAATGTCTAAACTGTCACCAATATGTAAGGGTATTTTTGACAAATTTGTAAGCCTTGACTTTATTGGCAAATTCAAGCCATGTGTAAATTTTACGTGAGTTCCACTATTTAATAGTCTATTTTCTCATCAAATTATGGATTCAAACTCCCACAATCACTATAGTCATAAGTACAATGGATATTAATAGTTGTCATAACTCAACTTAAAAAAGGAATTCTAACATTAACAAAGGAATCGCTTAATTTTTTTAATCTAAATTAAAAACATAATGAGCTATCGACTATCTATTAGTTTTAAGGCTAATTTTTTAATTTTGTTTTACTATTTACACGATTTTAATTTGATTTGATTTTTAAAAAAGTTAATATAATATTTTTTATAAAAGGAATGATGACGACATTGTTAAAATGACACATGTGAAAAATAATGTGATTAAATTGAAAAAACAACTATCATAATTATGAGACAAGAGCTATTAAGTATCATTATAATAATTTAACTTAATTTTTTTATCTTTGTTTTTTAAAATGTATGAAAAAATTAACTTTTGTTATGTATAATTATTATAGTGGTTGTCCATTTTGCTTTTATATTTCATGTTTTGTTGTGTTAATTAAATGGTGGCTTTTCAGTTTGGAACTCCTTAGTTGTATCATATAAGTTACATTTGTAGATATTGCACATAGAAAGATTTTCATAAATAGACGAGAAAATTATTTTAATTTATTCTTTTTTATTTTGTGCTTTTCTTTCTGCACCCCTATAATTTATAACTGCACCTCCATAACTTTAAAATAATTATTTAATCCTTTTCAAAAGTGATTTTTTTGGATTACTTATTCTTGAAATGAACAAGTTTTCCAGAATTTTTGAAACAAGATGTTCATAATAAAATTTCCAGAACAAAATATTCGTAACACAATATATTTTGAAACGAACCTTTTAGTACATGCTTTTCGAAATATATATGATGCATTTCAAAATATTTTTTCTGAAACATATGAAATACGTTTTAGAAGGAGTTTTCATAAAATTTTTAAAACAAACTTTCTAAAATATAAATGATAGCTTATAGAATGAAGTTTCCTAAATAACTCTCTTATTCTTCCTCTCGAAGGTGGTGGTGGGAGTGGCAGCAATGGTGGCAGTGGTGAACAACGACAAAGGCAGTGACATGGTGTACAAGGGAGAGTAGTTTAGTGTTTTTCTTAGTATGCAGATACATTTAGTAATTATATGGGTGCAGAAAGCAAAAGCCTATTATTCTCTTGGGCTATAAGATTTTGTTTTCATAACACTTTACCAACATTTGACATCTGGCAAGTTCTTCCTACACCCAATCATTTTTAACCTTCACCCAATATAATATTTTATTTCCAAAAATGCCATTCATTCCGAAAAAGTTTATTTAGAATTCAAAATTCAAAATTCAAAATCTCATTTCAGATAAAAAAAATTCATAATACATAAAATTCATTCTAAAAAATCCATAATACATAAAATTCGTTCTGAAAAAAAAAAATCTGGAAACATTATGGAAAAGAGGATCTGTAATGTATAATCCTATTTATTTAAGGATATCTTAGTCATTTCAATGATATGGTGGAAGTAATTGGCTTGACTTATATATGTTGTGATTTTGTTTAGTTTCTTACGTTTATTTAGATTCAATCAATTGATTATGTTCTATTCACATAAGTAAATATTTATGGTAACGATAATGATTATAATCGAGATCATACTCTTGAATATCATTTTAAAGAAAGTTAATCCATTCAATTAAATTATTTATATTTTAAAAATATTTTAATAAGCGAATATCATAGTGAGAAAAAATTGAAAGTAATGCTTTTTAAATAGAATTTGAGAAAAGAATTAGTTGATTTATTTTTAATAATCTAATACATAAAAAATTAATAAATTAAAAATAATCGATTATGCACAATAATTTAACCCATCTATTCTATTTTACCTCTATTTATAAAGAATGAAATAATGAATATTTTTATATTAAAATGTTAAATCATATTTAAACCTGAATAATTTAACCAAATCTCATGTATCAATACCATGCTTTATCTTGGACACTCAGCTCATTACAAGAAAATCATTAAATAGAAACTAATTTTATAGAAGAAAAAAAATTAGTTACTATATTGACTAAATTAAAAATCATTTTAAATGCTAAAAAAATTTATAATTTCTAAATTAGTTTTTATTATTATTAAATAATTTTTAAATTGATATCTAATTAGCTACCAAAGTTTTTTTTTTCTGAAGGATTTTTTCGAGATCTTCCAAACTTTTCAACGTAGTAGCGTAAGTAACCTTCTCGGATATCAGGTCATCCATGGATGGATGATAGTAATGCAGACAGGACTCAAATTCTAATTCAATTTGAAGTTTTCAATTGAAAAGTATAAGTTATTAGTTTGAGAAAAAGCTAATAATTTCTTAAAAAAATGTCAAAACATTAAAATTTGTCATGGTTACAGATGTATGATAAATAAATATAGTTTTCATGAGTTGTGTACCATATTTGATAGTGCAAGTGATGTACTTTTAATACTTTATATTTTGTGTGTTAAATAAAACTATATTGTAAAACACAAATAAAATTCAATATTTGTATATTTTGTAATTATAATAACATAATATGATTTTAAAACACAAATAAAATTATGATAACTTTAAATATTTTGTGTGTTAAATAAAATTATACTGTAAAGCACAAATAAAATTCAATATTATGTATATTTTATAATTATGATAACATAATATGATTTTAATTTCAGAAGATAAAGAGAGTGGACAAGATGTGTAAACACCACCAAAATAATGTTTACTTGATAGAAATCTCCATATAATTTGACATATATGCTGTGATATTATATTTAATGAATTGATTTAACATATATGTTATGATATTTTTGGACTTAATAAATTGATTTAATATTATTTTGTTAGCTAAATTCTATTAGAAAAGAATGAGTGGTGATTTATAATACATTTAGCTCAACACTTTGGTCACATTGGATTGGTTAAAAATATTATTGATATAATAATTTTTTGAAAGAAAGTTAAACTAATTTATATATCATCACATTAGATGCATAAGAGTAATTATTTCAAAATAACTACTTGTTATATTCTACCATTAAATTATCCATTTTTTAAAATTTTAATATGATAACATTTTATTAATATTATTATTATTATTATTTTAAATACTTTTAAATAAAAAGATAATTTTATAAAATGATTGAATATAAAATTATTGAAAAGAAATTAATAAATATTTATCGGAAATTGAAAAATTTAGTAAAATAATTAAAAATTTGTTTAAACAATTTTTAGCTTTTTCAAATCTTCCATAATGTTAATGAAGGTAAAATATGATATATTTTATGACTATATTTAATTGTCAAAATATGATAAATGACCATGAAATAAAAGGAAAAACTTTGGTACAATTTCAAACAAAAAAAAAAAGAAAAATAATAAAAATGTACATTATAGAAGTATTTAGATATTAGTAATTTTTTTTTCTAACAAAAATACCAGTATTTAAATTTTTCATAAACCATTTTTGACATACATAATTATTTTAATCGTAAAAATTTCATTTGTGATAGTTTTTATTTTCGAATTTACAATTTGAATCATTATAAATGTTATTTTTTAAGTATATATCTTATGTGTTAAGTAATGAAGTATTTATACAAAGATAATTATGCAGTATATCAAATAACGATATTTGTATTATTTGGGTAATAGTTATTTTTCAGGAATTTGAATAATAGTTATTTGTTTCAAAATAAAAAATTAATATTATACATGATTTTATAAAAATGGTAGCACATTTAAACTTAACTATTACTAAGTTTGTTGAAGAGCACGTGAAGGGCTGTAAACTTTTTTATATGTATTAAATTTTTACAGATAAGTCTCTTAAAATGTTATTATTATTAACAGGCTGAACTTTATAATATTGTGTTGGTGAGTTTTTGTTCTTAACAAAGGAAGACAAAAATATTGGATGATTTTGAAAGGCAAAACGGATAATAATTCATTACAACAATCAACACATAACGGTTCATAATAATGTTGATGTGCCATTATAGCTCCTTCAACTATGCGTCAACTAAAAATCTTTGATATCTAATCTCCTAGCTTCAAACCATATGCTCCACATCAACACTTTTCTAAAATTTTTGTAATTACTAAACGTCATTTTTTTCATGTCTCTCAATTAGAACATGTAGTTGAGGTCGATTAAATTCTGAGATGGTCGTTGGATTGTATTCTTGTAAGTTTCATGAATTGCCTCCAGAAAATGAGGAGGTTCCATTTGCTGAAGATACTAGAATACTCAAGTCAGTAAGAACATAAAAATATAGTGAGTATAATGTAAAATATGAGTTGAAAGTATTCCATGTGCGTTGTGTATTATGTGAGTTGTTTTCTTTCTATTATACAAAGTAGTGCTCCTCCTTTTTCCTTGTATATGATCTTATTATTAGCTTAATTCAGTAATAATTGGTGGCTTCTATTGAAGGCTGATTATCTAGTATCCCTTAATTTGTGTTGATACAACATTAATGTCTTTAAATATGAATATCGGTAGGCGATCTGTTTATACGCAACATCAACATCGGGATCGACCCATAACGTTACCATTTCCAACAAATAACAATTAAATAGTTACCTTTCGATACACTATAAAGATGTAAGTGTCTGATGTGAATGTGACTCTTAATTTTATTGATGTTATTGTTATTGTATCCTCTTACTACTTTCTCTATCAAAATTTTCAAGAAGGAATTTTTTAAATCACAAAGTTCAATTTTAAAACCATTTTACCCCTATTAATTGTGATTTGAGCCATAATTCGTTTTAAATTATTCACATGGTTTTAGTTATGCAAAAGTCATATAAGAAATACTTCTTAATGGGAGAGAAATGTATACAAAATCTTGCATTAGTTGGTTATATAACTAAATTAAAATATATAAAATACAGTTTTTACCTTAGAAAAATTTATAAAAATTAAGTTAGGAATATTTAAGAAACTTCTCTGTTAAAGGGAAAAAAAATCATTTCATAAGCTAAACTTAATTTATATACAAGTTAATTTATAAAAACTCTGACATAATTATTGTTGTAAATTAATTTTAGGGAATTTAATGTTTGAAGTGAGAATATTCAATGTGAAATCCAGAAAATTATATTTCTAAGGTTTTCATAAACTCTAAAAATAGTCATGTTTGGTTCTTTCTAGGATAATGAGTACACTACAAGATGGTGAAGTTTAGTTTGACTTTCAAGTTAGTTTTATAAGGATTGAATTCTAACTAAAATGACATATTAATTATAGTTTGTGTATTCTTAAATATTAAATGTAGAAAAGCAAAATGTAAAATATTATATAGATGAAAGTATAGATGTGTGTATATATATTAAATGGGGTTTATATTGTAGAGGGTAGGCTGTCCTCTTCAATATGGCATACATAAGTTGGAGGGCATGTGGTCGCAGAAAAGGCAGCAATGCATGGCTAATATCAACATGGTCCACTTCTCTGCTTTGCAAGCTGCTCCACCATGCCTTTCTCCACAGGACACAAGTCCTACATTCTAATACCCCTTTCAACTCACACCTTATCCATAATTAACCACTCTTTCATTTCACTCAATCTTCACATAACTTCATAATTATGCCTCAAAATTAGCATCTCCTCTTTACAACCATTCATATTTCCCTAATCATCAACCTCATACCAACCTAAATAAACAAATCTCTCCATGCCTTTAATCATGCTTTACAAACAAGTTATATAATTTTTTTTACAATAAAAAAATAAATAAATGTGAACCACGTTAGGAGTGGTTCAATCTTTATACAAATATAAAATATTTAAAACACTCAATCTCAACATTCACATCGTCAGACGCTTAAAATTACAAAACACTCCTAACTCAATCCAAAAAATCTGAACTAAAAAGATAAATCAAAAAATTATCATCATACAGATCAAAGGTTCGAGTTACATTACATAATAATTATGTAACTTGTTATTATGTAACAATTTACATAATAATAATAATGGTTATCGTAACTGAGTTTTACATAATCAAAATTATTCTACATTTTGAGAATCCAAATTTACTTCTGAATTTGAGTCGTTTTCAAGGATTGATGAGAGCGTTTAGTTTTTGTCAACTTGTCTGCGTGTTAGTCTATGCAGTTCTTGGCATGTAATTTGGCGACAAGAACTTTTACGTTTGTGGGGTAAAGATCTGAGGATCTCACGTGGCCACTTAGCATTGCGTCCTCAAATTTTTTGGACTTGTTGTTGGACACTAATTTGAAATTTCAAATTTATTGCCTAAAGTAAAAGTAAAACAAAACTACAACTCATAATTTCGAATTGTTTTTTCACTAACTAGAAAAAAGGTTCGCATGCAATAAGCTATAAGTCAATCGTTTTGGTATTACCATCAACTCACAGTTATAGTAATTTTTTAATCGTTCATTTCACTGGGTCAAACAAAGTGATTGCATAATGACAAATTAAAGTAAAAAGTAGATTATGCATAGCGGTTAATTGGATTTAGCATTGAATTATGATGCTTCTTTACTTTTGCAGTTATATCACAATAAATTAATCATTGATTACATGCAATCCAAAATTGACCTAATTTCTATCCTCTGCTGGCGTTATTTGTCGTTATTCGTGATGTGCATTTCTCAAACTTACACCACCCTCTTTCTTCTTCAAAAGTTAAATTAAAGAGATTCCATTTTTCTAAAATTCTAAATTCATACCTTTTCCCATTCTTGAGTATGCATACTATTACGTCTCTCATCATAGACTTTGCCATATATATCAAACAAATATTTTTCCCCATCCCTTTTCTCGGATATGTACTCTTCTTTAAAATAAATATAGTCAGGGGAAAATTATAATATGGAAAAATTAATATTTAAAATTGTATTTCTCGATAAATTGATTAATTATAATAATTATATATATTTCATTTTTTTGTAATGTAAAAATTAGGATGTGAACGAATCTGAGTGTAAATGCATAATAACCAGCAAGAACTTTGTTTGATTCAATTACGTATACCCAGAAGAATAACTGTGAAGCTGAAAAGGGAAAAAGGAAAATTTTGGATATATTAGGGGAAAAGATTGAGTGTGATCTTGGAACCAAGCATCGTTAGCACAAGGTTAGCCCCATTTTGTTTCGATTTTTTATATGCATGTCACAAACTCAAAGTGTCACTTTAATATTTTTCTCCATTCTGGTCAATGCCAAGTAACTAAAGCCTGTTCATAAATGCAAAGAAAACGATATCGTGTGGTCCTAATTAGGGAGAAGAAGATAAGTGTCTATCGAGACCATATATATGTTGGTGAGTTGCTACAACTTCTTCATGTATTTGTTTTCTGATTGCACCCTTAAATCTTAAGCATGGTTATATTTATAATATATTACACTGTATTTATTTAAATTGAATTAATATATTTAAATTTATGTTTTTATTTGTTACAAAATACAAAGTTTAAATATGTTTCGGTCATTTTATAACTATTTTTTATTAGTTGAATATATTCTTAAAGTGTCCTTAAGTTTCATAATTAAGTAGCTATAATAAATTTTAATGAGGGAATATTTTTTTTTTCAGCAAACAACAAACTTTATATATATTTAATACAAAGGGTACAAAACCCATAACATAACCAAACAACAACAATACACTTGCAGGGATAGCAAGCAACGAGTGGTTTGGTTAAATATAGTGCTACATTCGGGATGAACAATAGGCAATTGTTGGGATTTAATCTGTTGTTTCATGTCCAACAACTTTTCCACCATCAAAAACTTTATCTTGGAACACACAAAGTTTCTCTCTTCCCAAATGCTCCAGCAAATCATAACCAATTCAGATTTTTTTGACTCTTCACACCCAAAATTATGATGAATGAAGTTTAATACAACATTGTAATGTAAAACCTTACTCGAATTCACCTAACTATAACAAGAGCTCTAACTGAAAAATATTTTATACGTGTAAAAAAAGTGTATTATGCAAATTCCTTTATTTCTTGGAAGAAAGGACATGACAATTGCTTAGCCAAGAGTCTATTACTTAAAAGTCTCCAACCGAAGTACAACACCATTGGTGACATTTTGCAACTCCATAACTACTTGAAAATTTCAGTTGTTGTTCTCCTATTTTCAAATCCTTAATGAACAATAGGCACATTTGATAAAGTAATAGTCTTTTGAGTCCTCTCCCCACAACCATTTATTCTTCTTGTTCCTTTTCATAGTTATAGTATCTATTTCAAATACCATTCTCTACATAACTACCTTCTCCCATTCAAAAAGTTTCTTCTCCATCTTACTCTCCACATGTATCACTCGTCCAAACCTCCATATTAATATATAGCATGATTGTTTTTTTTATATTAAATTATATCTTTCTTAGTGTTTTCCTTTTGTCCTATCCATTTGTCATCCAAAAATATGAGATTTGTCAAATCTAATATCCTTCTTTTTATTTTTTTTAAATATCAAAGGAAAAATAAAATAAATGTAGAGTATTTTAGGAATGTTTCAACCGTATTACATCTAACAGATTATGAACTTGCATAACTTCCAAGAAATACTACAAGAAAAATTCAATTTATCTACGGAAGAAATCCGTAGGTAAATCAACATTACCTACGGATTACCCACGAAAAAAAATCTGTATGTAATATGGGCGTCGAACACATTATCCGTAGGTAATGTTAATATACTTTATTTTTAAAATTTTAATTATTATTTGAATTTTTTTTTTTATTTTCAATTATTATTTACATATATTATTTTTTGCCAATTATTATATATGATATGAGAATTATAATTAATGTTAGAACTAAACTGCAGTAGGTGGGATTCGAAGCCAAGTCCATTGAAGAATGTGCATAGAAGCTTTAACCATTACACCAGTCAAGTTTTATTGTCATGAATTGCAAGAAAGGAACCTAAGACATGTTTAGGAGTTCATATGTTCACGGAAATGGAAGGAATAGATGGAGAAGAAAGAAGACTTATGTGGTTGTAGTTCTTGGTTGATGAACACGCCACTT
>Ga0123342_1009829_pt1 | contig 11235 bp, 1 predicted proteins | sample Turbeawhitnodule_FD_89960 | JGI IMG/M metagenome (GOLD analysis project Ga0123342, IMG submission 89960) | Root nodule microbial communities of legume samples collected from Mexico - Turtle bean Mexico white nodule | ecosystem: Host-associated > Plants > Roots > Nodule | place: Mexico: Nepantla... | reverse complement strand
CTTGAGCAGAGAAGACTTCCACTGAGGCAGTGGAGTTTGAATGACAAAGTTTGGATTCAGCATTCATTAGTTGAGTAAGTACTTCTTTTACCTTTTGAGATAACCAATGACAGTACTCAACCTGTAAATAGACGTAGATAATGTAGTAGATAAGACTTTCATTGCTTTCAAAACAATGAAATGATGAAGGAAACAGAAAAATAAACAGAAGTAAAGGTTGTTTGGAAGTTTAAATGAAGCAAAACAAGACCATTATAACTCAGCACGAAGAAATTATCAATTTGAAAGTGAATTCTTGTAATATGAATTAGAAAAAAACAAGCAAAGTCCCAGCATAAAATCTACAAGAAAGCAAAGTGTTTCACACAAAAAATTGTAACCTTGTTCACACAATCCTGAAATAGATACCTCATTGTTGGCAGCAGCATTCAGTTTCACCTCATATCTTTGTAGATGTTGAACAACCCCAGATAAACGTGTTAAAGGTAAACCACTTTGCTTCACTAGGCCTTCCAAGCTACAACAATTAACATTAACATTACACTTATACCAAACCAGAACGAAGAACTTAATAGAAGTTACAAATATACTAGTTACAGGCAAAGTGTGAAAAATATTTCATCTGTTTTTATTTAGAGATTGTCAGGAAAAGAGAAATGTGACTCAAAAAACAAAGAAAAATTCTTCTAAAAAGTTTCAATGGTCAAAATCTTGAGATATTACTGCACCATATTCAAGAAATTATTAAGGTATTATTGCATATATCAGCACAAACTAAGTATTGTTTTGTTTGTATGTACTCACATTCCTTATAAAAAAAATGTCAACTTTTCAGTTAACATGACACACAAGAAAAAGCTAAAATAATTGAATGGAACACAAGAAAGTATAATAATATTTTGGTATTGGAATGTTTCTTACCATTTCTTCATAAAACTTTTACGAAACTCTGGCGATTTCCACCTGTTGACAGTTTGCATGTTGGTTTGTTGTGCAGTAGGTTTCATTTTGTTTGTGTCCAAGCAAAAGATACTCTATCTGCCTAAAAAGCCGTAACATAAAATGTATTAGAAAACAAGAATTGGTAGAACACTTATAGTGTGAAATCTCTAGTATTTTCTAAGACAATCTTTCATCTGCAATTGCTCAGAGCATCAACACTCATCAAATGCAACAACTTCAAGATATTAGAAAAAAAAAACTCCTCACACGCAATGTGGTGCAACCCAATGAAGTCGCTTAGGTTTATGAAGTCTTAGAACTCTTCAACAAAGCTTCCATCAATGCTTCTTGCAGTATCACTGCTAAAAATTAGGGGAAAAAAGACTAGCAACTTATATTTAATCAAGTCAAATCCTTCTATCAGGTTACTCTTCAATCCAACCTAATACTCACGTACTAACACCAGATAAACCTCTTGGTCACATTCACTATTGCAAACACACACCATCAAAATTTCACAACCACGCTGCAATTCTTAACTCCTCGAACCATGGTTTTAAAAATACTGTTCATGACCATGATTTCTGCCAAAACAAAAGGTTTTGTGATGGCAAATGCTACTGCATCATTCACAGTTATCCACAATTTCTCAGAATTTCAAGCATTACAAAGAAAATTAACTGCAATTTAAAACCTAGCTTACAACCACATAGAGTAGTACCCTATTCTATGATCACAACAACACATGAGATCAATCTACCTATCAGTCTCAACAGTGATTATCACCTAGCAGAAAATCTTGAAAGATCAAGAACTAAAATTCCATCAAATTCAGTAAAATTAGATTGATAAAAAAAAAATCATACCTTTGTTAATGGATTATTGACACAAAGTGAGAATCTATGAAGGTTAATAAAACAGAACACTTTTATAGTTTATAATAGGTACAATGCTACAGTACAATAGTGTGTGTCACGTCTCTCCCTCTTCTCTCTCTTAATGGTGACAGTTTTCCTTTATGTAATCTATAATAATTAGTGGAGACAAGTATACATAATTAATTTTTACAAAAAAATATTATTAAATTTATAAAAAAATATATTCATAAAATATAATTATTAAATAAATTATAATTTTATATTTGGTAATTTTGTTTAGTTTAGATAGTTAATTGATTTAAAAAAGGAATTATAAGATTTAAAAGATAAAATAATAAAATTAGATATATTGACCAGGATAAAATTAATAATAAACTATATACAATATATCATGAGATTTCTATTTAGTGTATATAATTATTTTCTAAAATTACTTTTTGAGTATAATTATTTTATTTATATATAAGGTATATAATATAATGATATAATTTCATTTTATTTTGCAATCGTTGAATCCCTTTTAACTGCCTTTATTTCATATCTATATCTATATATAAAGGAATTTCTCACTTTAACTGTTCTAAATTGTTTTTCTATTTTATCCTTACTTAATATTTTTGTTTCATTAATTTATTTTGGTTATTTTGACATTTTATAATTTTAGAAGTTAATAAAGCAGTCTGGTTCTCACTTAACTGACAGGAGAGTGGAGAGATTGGTATTAATTTTATTTTGTTGTCACCTAACTGGCAGGAGAGTAGAGAGATTTGTTATTTTTCTATTTTAAACTGATATTCTTCTTTATTAAATAAGCAATTTTTTAATTTAAAATTTTATTTTATTTGTCTCACATAACTGGCAGAAAAGTGGAGAAATTGGTACCTTGATTTTATTTTATTTCTGGTTACTTAAAACAGTTATAAGAAACAGTTTTGAAAGTAGAGCAATTTTTAATTTTTTTTTCTCTTATTTTATCTTTCTCCTTCCTCAAATATCTTGAAACCCAATAACATATCTCCCATATATACAAATACACATAAACTTTATATTTAAATAAATATATACATAACAATAATAATAAAAATAAAAACTAAAAAATGCGGATGAACATAGCGCCTATATTCCGCTAGTATGGAATAAACAGAAAAGACAAACAAAAACTTTTATTTTTGTATAACTTTTTAATTATAATTTATTAAAATTTTCACTTTTATTTTAGTTTTTCTTTTTGTACATGCCATCATTCCATTAAAAATTTAATGAATTAGTAAAATTTGATGACAAACCCCTAAAAAATTTATAAAATATGAGAAATTAGATGTTCAACAAATCTCATTTGATACACATTTTAAACAATACTTATCCCTGATTTTACTCTCGAAGAAGAAAAAAAACTTTGAAATTGATACATTTAGAATACCTTCCACCAATACTAACAGTCTACAAAAGTAATGCATAATAAATAAAGAAAAGAGTGGGATTGATAAGCATAATTTTATTTATATTTAATAGTTTTACTAGATTATTGGACTAAAATAATAAATAAATTTATTATTTTAATTAAAATTTATATAATTATATTTATTTGAGTCTTAACTATTATTTTTATTAATTTTGAATTTTTAGAGAAAGAATTGTCTATCTTTGTTATTAGGCTAAATATGCAAAATTTCAAGTTGCTTCTTTGAATAAAAAAAATTATTTGAGAGGATTTTATACAAAAGTAGGAGAAATTTTCTCTACCTAATTAGGAGTTGGATCTTCTTCACTTACTAGTGAATTTTAGTTGAATTAGATTGACGCATATTTTCGGTTAAACAATCTCAACAATCCCTTTTATATTGCTAACTTTTTATTGTTTGTAGATAGAATTTTGAACACTGATTTACCAATTTCACTACTGAATTTGTTAGGAGACAACTTTGGAAAATCTAACCACAATTATATTATTAACATCTCTCTAGTGTTACTTTAATAATTTTAATTTGACTGCAAAGTTTCAGTTATTAGGTTTATAAATTTTCTAATTAAAAAATATATTTTTAAATTAATTATACTTTAATACGAGTTGTTCTTGCCGGTGAACCTGATCGCCGATTGACTTTGAAAACAAGTTGTTGTTTTGTCTATCTCACTGGAATCTGCTCTTCCGTTTGAAACAGATGGGGCTCTACCTGTTGATTGCACTACGATGATCAAGTCAGTACAAATGCTAAGTGCAGAGTGCTAGGGCTAAGCGAATTTGAAGCTGAGACCATCTTAAAATTGAAGCTCAAACTAAGCGAAATTGGGATTAAGAGCATCCCAAAATTTGCATTTAAATATGCTTAAGTGTAGGGAAAAAATGTTAAGCGAATTTGAGGTCGAGAGGACTCCCCAAAACAACATCTCAACCTGCTTAAGCGAATGGAAAATGTTGAACATATTTAAAGTCGAGAGCAAGTGTAACTTATTTTAAAAATTCAATTTGTCAAGTAAAAACCAAAGTTTAACTTCAAAATACATATCCACAATTGCTACATGATACATGAACACTAATATATGTTTGATATGTAAGGAAGAACAAGTTATTGTTACAAGATGATAGGATTATCATACTCAAACAAAATTAATGTTTTCGTTTTTATATATATAATAAAATTTATAATGAGATTTATAAACTTACACCATATATTAATTTAATAAAAGTGTAATTATTATAAATTTATAATAAAATATTATCTATAAAAAATAATACAACAAACTTTTTAAAATATTTAAATTAATACAGACACACATACATTCGCACGTCTGTATTTTTTATTTTTGCTAGTTAATAATAATTTGGATACACCTACTATAATAAAATTTCTATTTAATATATATAAATTTTCTAAAATTACTTTTTGATATAATTATTTTATTTACATATAAGGCATATAATCATATAATTCTTAATTTCATTTTTTAAATCTCTCAATCCAACTTTTATCTGCCTGTAATTAATATATGGAAAAAAAAATTATAAACTTTTAATTATAATTTATTACAATTTTCACTTTACACAAATTTATCCTAGTCATTAAATTTTGTGACAGAGTGACCAGGTGTTATAAAAGAAAACTAAATGAATAAATAAGATAAAAACATATAATTTGATGTCAAAAATAATTTTTTTTTTTTGTACATGTTATCAATCCATTAAAATTTAATGAATTAGTAAAATTTTATGGCAAGCACCCACTTGAGAAATTTTAGGTACTCAAATTTCTTGAGATATTTTAGGTATTCAAATTACAAATTTGACTTCCAAATAAATATTTAGTAAAGACTATTCATAAATATCAAACTACTTTATGTCCAAGCTAAGTAAATTATATTATTTTTAGCAAGATAAGGAAGTTATGAATTATGAATGTTATACATTTTAGTTGAATAGCTTAATTTTAGCTTAAAAATTTAAAGAATATTTATTTAGTTTGGTAAAGTTTTAATTTGAAATTTCTATTTTAAAGGGTTGGATTTTCAAGAAAAAATATGAAAATTTCACACTAACAAATTTAAAACTTTAAGAGAAAAACATTATGAATTTTTTATATATATTATCCATTTTACTCATCTTCGTTCAATGCATAATTTCTAAAATTAACAAATTAAAGAAAAATAAATTATTTTTAAGTGGTACATTTATCATTTTTAATTACTATTTATGTGTAAACCAATTTGTTTTTTTTATCAACTTTTTATAGAGAAGTTATAGACTCATACAAAAATCATTTATTTTGCTAACAAAATTTATCCAGCTTGATTAAAATGTGATATTTATGGGTAGATCCACCTACCTATCCCTAGTACTCACCACAATAAAGGAGAAGTGTCATGTATTGAATGAAGCCTCCTTAAAATGATTGTTTAAAGTTTTCACTAAAAACCTTAATCAAAACAAAATGCAAATGATTCAAAAAAAACTAATATAAAAGAGAAGTCTCACACTATCCAATAAAACCTCATAAAAAATAATGGTTTAAAGGTGTTCTAAGAATCTTAATCAAAATAAATTGCAAATGATATCAAGAAAGTCTTTTAAAGAATGAAACTAGCATTGAAGGTTGTATACATGTCGAATCTGTCAATACTTTTCTTTTTTAAACTCTAGGGATTCGGAGGGAAAACTTTATTAACTCACTTTCTTACTTTTACATTTTCTTTTATGATAATATATAAAGTAGCTCGTGTTCTAAGGTCATCAATGTTAAGAGGTGGTTCAACATATAAACTGTCTAAGGGTTCAAGTTGAAGTCCAACCTTGATTGAATGCATTTCCACAGTTGGGTGTAAATCGAAAATATTCAAGGAGGCTTTAACAAAGCGGGTCATATATTGTCTCAATGACTTATTTTCTCCTTGGACAATATGTTAGAGTGAGACCGAATCGATGATGATGATGGGTTGCTCAACCTTTGAACAATTTGGTCCTATTGTATTTCTTGACGAATAACTTGAATCTCCTCGTGATGTTGTTCTCAGAGGATTTGAATCTCGTCATGATGTTGAGCTCGTAGTGACTCTTTGTCCTTATTTAGTTGATGACGCGTATTTCAATTATAGCATTTTGAATTGTGGTTTCATTCTTTTACATTGTTGCCTATGTGGGCTTTCAGGACTTCGAGGATTAAATAATCCATTGCAAAATGAGATGTAATAGTTGTTGTTTGACTTATGGTGAGTATCATGTGGAAAAGTAGTTCTAGGACTTTGTTACCGGGCCTCACCATATACATCGAGTAAACAAGTCGATCTTTTCCTTAAAGGATTGTTGAACTTTAGTAATGAAAATCGAAAAAACTCTTCAACACTAAGTCTATAATGTTATATGAGTAAGGAATAGAATTATAATTTATTATTCAAATATACAATGGTTCATGTTGTTAATGAATAATAATTGAATAATAATTGTTCCATGAATAATAACAATATCTATTCACTTTAAGATGAAATAAATATTTACCTTAATAATAAAATTCAAATTAATAATAAAATTCAAATAAATAATAAAATTCAAATAAATAATGACTACGATTATTTTGGTTATAATATTCCTATTTAAAAGGAACTATATTAATTGAGATATGCTCTTTAGTTTTTGTATTTGCTTTATTGAAGTGAATTTATATTTTGTCTAAAGGAATATTCAAAGAAGCAATATATCGAGAAAGGATAAAAACTAATTAGAGCAACCTTTAACAAGAATAATGATATAAGAATATTTATTATAATAATCTAATAATTTTAATTATTTTTTTCATATAGTAAATCAGAGGTTATTTAACAAACATATTCTTTGAAATCTATAAAGACGATAAAATCAAAGAGAAAAAATAGCATTGGACTGAGTTTATGTATTTTTTTATATTAAATTAAATTTAGACATTTTTTTATGTTAAATTAATTAATTTTTAAGTGGAGTGGATTGCATCGCCTTAAGATCAAAATTTTAAAATTCTTTCTTTTTTCTATTAAAAGTATTAATTTAATTAAAAATTAATTTAATGCTTCAAGTAGCAAGTAATAATTAGTTAATTCAAATAAATTTAAAACATGAAAAAAAAATATAATATAATTTCTCAATAACACCACTATAAAAGTGAATATCGAGTCTCTCTAATTAAACTCATCATTTAATCTATATAAAAATCAATTAATTTGGATTTGATTAATTTTGATCAAATCACAAGTATTACTTAAATAAATTTAATTGGATTGAATTAAGTGAAATTAAATCATAAAATAACACGATCCAATACATACTAAAATATTGTAAAAACTTAAACTACATTTAAGTTTTCTAATTAAAATAAATAAAAAGTTTTAGATTTTAAATTTAATTTTAATTACAATTTTATAAAATGATCTTTGCAAAGAAAATGTACTTCAATTGGTAAGTGTTACTTTATTTGTCCAATGTTAGTTTTCTTTTCTCTCTCTTTTGTACTTTAAAAAGAAGAAAATAAAATATCCCAACAATTATCTCTCAACACGTCACCGTTTTGACTCCTTCTTTTTAACACACTCTCACCTTCTTCTGCCTACATGCTCTGCATCTATTGGGCCGTGACGCGATTCTCGTCACCGACGTGTTACTATAACAAACCCTTGCTGAGGCATATCTCGTTGAATGAATCTTTGAGAGAGAGAGTGGCCTTTGGATCTGGAATGGGTTTCTTCGATTTCATCGTGTTGATGTTAGGGTCACTCTTTTTGTTCAAAGCTTTCGATTTTGCTTCCTGGGTCTGTCTCTTCTGCTCCATTTGATTCCCCCAATTCTTCACTGTTCAAACCCTAATCTTTTGCCATGAGGAAGAAGCTCGATACCCGTTTCCCTGCTGTAAGTGTTCTCTACTTTCTCTTTGTAAAGATTTTAGCTTTTCGTAGGTTTCTGTTGTTTGGATGCAAGGTAAGGTGTGTGGAAGTGAAAGCAATTGAGCTGATCTCTATTGAGCTTTTCTTTCTCTTAAGATTTTTTTTGAAAAAAAAGAAGTTTTTAGATTGTGGTAATTGTTTATACTTTGCTTGGATTTATGGGATCCATTTGTTTGGGTTTATGATCTTAATAATTGAAATGGGTGGTTTTATGTTGATGTGGGTATTACGGAGATGTGTGATGTTGCTTTTAGGTTATTGACTTAAGATAGGTTATTTAAAAAAGAAACAACTTTTTAGGTTGTTTGGGCACTGTGGTTTAAGGTTACTTGATAGACGTGTCAGTGGAGACTGCTGAAGTGAGTACTGATGGGTTTGCGGTTTTGTGTTTCTGATAATTTTGGTTCTCCTGCAGTCCTCAATTCTATTGTGGACTTGGGATAGAACCGGCCTTTTTTAAATTCAACAACATAGTATCCCATTGTGAAATTGCATCTTCTCTGAAATTTGAAATCAGTTTTACAGGTTAACCTGATTTCTGTTTTAAACATGTGCCTACTTCACAGTTTTTAATATTTTAAAGCCTGAATAATAAATTTCTTACATCGGTTGTCAAATGTGAATTATTCTTCAGAATATGGTGGGCTAACTAGTTGTGGGCTGAGTTAACATTAGTCTTTAATGTACGGTGTCAGTGATCTGTAATGGAATACAGTTATTCCTTTAAGGATTGATTTTGGTGACATCAATTAGGAAGAATGTTTGATGATATAGTTGCAGATGCAGTGGCCTTTTCAAATTTATGGTAATTTTTAGCCAAGTGTTATTGATAGGCATAGCTTTGCTAAACCGGGTGGGATATTTGAGTAAGGAGTAAAGAAGGAATTTGGGTTTTAACAACCTGTTTAGACTGCAAGGAGGGAGGAAGGAGTGGAAAACAATTAGAAGCAACGAAAAAGGGAGGGAAAGGTAAGTGAGAAGACATCCAGCCATGAGTGAGTCTTTTGGGAAATGGTAGAACAGATGCAGACACTTGAAGATTTGCAGTGTTCCATATTTTGTTTCTTGTTCTGTGAGCAACTTTGGTCTTTGTAATTGGAGTTTATACCTATTTCGGTTTAATAAAATACCTTGTTTCTAGCACTTTTATCCCATTATACCTTTCTAGCATATAGTAGTATTTATGTACAGTTAGCAAAGACCTTACAGTAACTACCAATTATTAGAGAATTGGGAGACAAAATATTGTTTTTACCTTATTTATACAGGGGAAAACTTTAGGGAGACTGGGCAAGCCATTGTTTCTGTAAGCTTCAAATCAAGTTTTAAGTTGTAATTATATTATTTTCACAAAGGCTAATTTGTTATTTAGCCTCTGTTAAGTTCTTCTACTTGTCTATTAAGTATCTAAGGAGTGAGCTGTTGCAAAAGAAAAATTTAATTTGAGTGATGAAATCTTCAAATTGCAGGCTCGGATAAAGAAGATAATGCAAGCAGATGAGGATGTTGGAAAGATAGCACTGGCTGTTCCTGTTTTAGTTTGTGAGTGCTTTGACTACTGCGTTGTTAACTTCAGGCCACTGCTTGTTTGTTTCTCTTATATATGTTGTTGACATTGCTCTTGAATGGATTTCAGCTAAAGCTCTAGAACTATTTCTGCAAGATCTTTGTGACCGTACTTATGAAATAACTCTTCAAAGAGGAGCAAAGACCATGAATTCATTGCATTTGTAAGTCTTTTTCTTTTGCTTCAATCTCCCCTTTTAGTGATTGAGAACTAACTCAAGAACTTAGTTAGAATACTGCCTTTATAGAAAATTTCTTTTATATTTATAGATTAATGATCAAATTTTATTAGAAGCATTTATGTTTAAACTTAAAAACTAATGTGCTTATTGGGGGTATGCATTCATGTGTAAAATAGATTGTTAAACTTTATTTGTATATCTTATTTGTACTCCACTTTATGAACTTGTGAACATGTTTTGTATATCTTAACTTGAATCTAAAGGAAACTATGATAGGATTAGAAAGAAAAATAAAGGACACAAGTACCCTTTTTTCAACACCCAAAACTGCGCGCTACATTGTCTAAGCTTTCCGGTGCTCGAAATATTTGAAGTATGGATTAACTCTTAAAAAGGTTTTCCAAAAGCAAAAAGGGGAAGGGGGGGGGAGGGAGTTCCACCATGGCTTGGCAGAATAACGGATGGTGAATGGCCAAGGGATGACAACAATAGCTCCCAAAAGTCTCATTCCCTTGGACTTCATGTTGTTAAACACTAAGATCAGAACAGGTCTGACAAGCAAAATTAAATCTATTTTGTACATTTGTAACTTTGGTTTTTCTATGCTCTGAAAATTGCATAAAATAACTGATTAATAATTGCACGTATGATTCCCCTTTTTCTCACTATTTTATTAGCCATGGTCTAATATTTTATTTTTTGTTTTAGTCTTGCCATTTGTTTCACTCCAAAGTCCAAGATAACTAATTCTAGTTTTATGGCTGAACTACTTGGCAATGTTCAAATATGGTAGCTTGCATTCTTCTGAATTGTGTGCTATATTTTGGAGGGGATTCACTTTGTTGATCCTAAAATTGATAGCACCGGGGAACTGCCTTTAACAACCCTTAGCATTTCTTACTTGTGTTCTCAGACATTTTCTTCCAATTAATTTTACTGTGATATTCAGATTCCGATTGGTTAAGATATCATACTGTTTCTCTTATATCTGCCTTCCAAATTCTATTTATAATAAAGACTATGAGCTATGAAGTCAACTATAACAAATTGTGACTGTAAATTGCAGAAAACACTGTGTACAAAGCTATAATGTCTTTGACTTTCTGAGGGACGTTGTCAGCAGAGTTCCTGATTACGGTCATGGCCATGGCCATGGCCATGCTGAGGCTGGTGCTGATGATCGGGCCATTTCAAAAAGAAGGTTTGAAGTCCAATATCTTTGTTTGTTTTGTTGTTTTACCCTTCTGATATGCATATTGTTATTTATG
>Ga0123342_1009828_pt1 | contig 11237 bp, 6 predicted proteins | sample Turbeawhitnodule_FD_89960 | JGI IMG/M metagenome (GOLD analysis project Ga0123342, IMG submission 89960) | Root nodule microbial communities of legume samples collected from Mexico - Turtle bean Mexico white nodule | ecosystem: Host-associated > Plants > Roots > Nodule | place: Mexico: Nepantla... | reverse complement strand
GAGGATGCTCCAAATTGAGGAGACAGAACCAAAATGGTGAAGATGATGAGAAGTAGAACTTTGAGGAAGGTTTTGTTGTGTGAGAAAGCCATGAAGGTCTTTAATTAATGGATCAAACAAAAACAAAATGCAGTTTTTGTAGCTGTGCTTAAGGAAATGAATATGGGGTTTTGGGGGAAGGAGAATGAATGAAATGAAATGAACACAGAATTTGTTTATATAAGCAAATGGGTAGAGCCTCATTTCTAACCGTAATATGTTAAGTTAATTTCATCTTATATGAATGAATGTATATTGAGATGAAACTTTAATACAGTAAAACGGTGAAATCATAATTAAAATGTCTTTGATTTTCATTCCATGATTTTATGAATTTATTATAATTATAAATTATAATTATAATTATGGCAAATTAATCAATAAAATAAAATTAATATTAACTCGAGTTATAAGAAAATTTATTAATTTCAAAAAGGTAAATTCTATTGCACTCAATCATTAAAGTACTTCAAAAGGATTAATATATTAATATTTTAATATATATATATATATATATACTTGTGATTTAATTTTTTAATATATTTTAATATTTAATGTATTTTAATTTAATACATTTTAATATTTAATAATTAATTTCATATCTATATATTAATATATTTAATTTAGTTAGTAATTAAATTTCATTAATAATATACATTGGTAATTTAATTAGTAATGTATTGGTAATTAGTAATTAGTAATATATTAGTAATTATTAAATAGTAATTACTAATATATATAATTTCTATTATTTTTTGTGATATTTTTTCTACATTTATATTAGATTTTTTATGCATTTATATCATTTTTTTTGTGTAATGTTGATGTTAATATTCCATAATTTTTATCTTATCACTTTTTGTGAATGATCAAACTATCAATTGGTAAGGGTTCAGTGTAAACTCATACATAAATACCTAAGTTATCATACTTTATATTTTATTCACAATTTTTTTGTCTTCGTTTCTTCTGTTTAGTATTTTTTTTCATTGTTTGAGACCATGTTAGATTCAGATTCAGATTAAATTACCATTTTATATTTTTCAGATTATGATAATTTAAAATTCTTTGTTATGTATAGGATGCATTTCAGGAACATTTTGAAGAACCAAGTGTCAAAGCTGTAAATATTCTGACCTAGAGAAAAAGTAATGTACTACCATCCAATATCAATAAAATTCCTAAATCATTCAAAATATTAAATAAATACATATTTTAAATTTTTTAATGTCATCTTAAATAAAAATAAAAAATTTCTATATTTTTCAAAATCCTAAATAAATACAAAATCTACATTATTTAATGTTCTACTTAAATAAAAATTAGAAATAATTAAATTCCAAAATTATTAAAAATCCTAAATGAATAAAAACCATGAATTATTTAAGGTAATACGGTAATTAAAATTTATAATTAAATACAAATCCTTAATTATTTAATGTTTTACTTAAATAAAAATCATAAATAAATAAAATTCCTAAATTATTAAAATTTGTAATATAAAACTGAAATTACTTAATATTCTAATTAAATAAAAATCAGAAACAAATTCAATTTCTATATTATTCAAAATCTTAAATAAATATTGATCATAAGTTATTTAATGTCCTGCTTAAATAAAAATCGGTAATAAATAAATTTTTTAAATTATTAAATATTCTAATCATATACAAATCCTAAATTACTTAATCTCCACCTTAAAATGATCTGAAATAAATAAAATTCCTAAATTATTTAAAATTTCAATAAATACAAATTCTAAATTATTTAATATCCTACTTAAATTAAAATAGAAAATAAACAAAATTCCTAAATTATTCAAAACCTCAATAAATATAAATTCTAAATTATTTAATATCCTACTCAAATTAAAATAGAAAATAAATTAAATTTTTAAATTATTCAAAATCCTAAATAAACACAAATCTTTACACTTTACGATATACTTAAAAAAATCTCAAATATACAAATCCTAAATTACTTAATGTCCTCCCTAAAATGATCTGAAATAAATAAAATTCCTAAACTATTCAAAATCCCAATAAATACAAATTCTAAATTATTTAATATCCTACTTAAATTAAAATAGAAAATAAACAAAATTCCTAAATTATTCAAAATCTCAATAAATATAAATTCTAAATTATTTAATATCCTACTCAAATTAAAACAGAAAATAAATTAAATTTCTAAATTATTCAAAATCCTAAATAAACACAAATCCTTACACTTTACGATATACTTAAAAAAATCTCAAATAAATAAAATTTCTAAATTTTTCAAAATCCTAAATAAATTCAAAATTTTAAATTATTTTATTTCTTACTTAAATAAAAAATCTAAAATAAATTAAATTTATAAGTTTTTTCAAAATCCTAAACAAATATAATTCCAAAAATATTTAATGTCGTTCTTAAATAAAAAATTAAAACTCAATAAAAATCCTGAATTATTTAATGTCATTCTTAAATAAAAGTCTAAATTAATTAAATTTTTATATTTTTCAAAGTTCTAAATAAATAAAAATCCTAATTTATTTTATTTCCTACTTAAATAAAAATATAAAATAAATAATATTTTGAAAATCTTAAATAAATACAAAATCTAAATAATTTAACGTTTTACAAAAATAAAAATTTAAAATAAATTAAATTCCTAAGTTATTCAAAATCATAAATAAATACAAATACTAAATTATTTAATGTCATACTTAAATAAAAAACTTCAATAAAAAAATGTCTAAATTATTTTAAACTCTAAAAAAATACAAATCCTATGTAGTATTAAAATAAAAGTTTGCAATAAATAAAATACCTAAATTATTTAAAATTATAAATAAATAGAAATCTTAAATTATTGAATACTTAAATAAAAATTTACAATTAATAAAATTCCTAAATTATTTAAAATTATAAATAAATATAAATCCTAAATTATTGAATGTCACACTTCAATAAAAATTTACAATAAATAAAATTTCTAAATTATTCTAAATTTTAAATAAATAAAAATTCTAAATTATTTAATGTCCTACTTAAATAAAATATTTGAAATAAAAAAAATTCTTAAATTATTCAAAATATTAATGAATAATAATTCTAAATTATTTAATGTTCTACTTAAATAAAATTTTAAAATAAATAAAATCATCAAACAAAATAACAACTTACGTATTAAGTCCCACTAGAGAGTAACATATCTGATCCAAAGATTACCGGCGAATCCAAGAGAAAGGATTAAGATAAATTCAATACAACTCAAGTCGTGCATCTTATATGTCACATAGATCATTAGTAAAGTTTGAATATCTTTGTTATCACATATACATCAATACTTAATACACATACAAAGATGAGTCCATACATTATCACAAATGTATGAATTCAATTCCGTACCATTTTCATCATAGAGTATCTTACAAAACACAATCCACAATATTCAAAAGTCTATTTAACATAAAAGAAAACGACACATAAATACGAAACCATCCAAATCTAATATTTCTACAAGTTTAAATAATATATAAACAAACAACACTATATAAACACACAACATCCCGCAAGAGAAATTGAATATTGAGACCACATCCCCTTCACATTCAGATCTTCTAGTCCAGGGTGTTATTAAAAATTAAAATTAGTTTCCCTTATCTTAATTGATTGTTTTCCAAGCAACCTCTAGAATTCTCCAAGTCTGGATAAGCTTAAAGATTTAAGGACCTAATGCAAGTTATCCAAACAGAATATAAATTCAGTATATAGTAGAATAAATTGAGAGAATTACTCTTCTCAACTAACCCCATCAAGATTGATGACTAAATCCTAAGGAAAAATAGAGAATAAACGATCTTTAGAGCAAAAATGAACCTATCCTGTTTGAAATTCTGATAGGATAGAAATGTTCTTTCATTCCTCAGTTACAACGTGGTACGATAAAATTTTAAAATAGATGAAGTATGAAGTCAGAAATGAAGAGTGTAGAGAGAAGGGAGAGACGAAGAGAGAAAGAAGAAAGAAAAAAATGATCGTGTGGTGGGAGGTTTTGTCATTTTTTTTTACGTTGTTACACAATTTAATGGTTTTCTTATAGTTTATGTTTACAAATTTCACTGAGTATAATCTTATTAACCATGAACAATAATTTTTTTTATATAGAATTTGAAATATTTTATCATAAAAGATTATTTAAATAAGAAGTTTTTAAAAGAATTAAAAAATTGAAAAATTATTAGAACAACTTAACTTTTAAATTTTATATACATAAAAGAAAATTTTTAAATTTGTCTTAATTTTTTTTATTTTCTCATTATCAGTTCAGTGATAACTCAAATTTTATTTTCATATTTATAGTTTTATTGTGTCTTCTTGTTTCCTTATTTGTATATTTTTCTACACCAACATTAGTTTACTATTTTGTAAAATATTTTAGAGATCCATTTTGACTGATTCCTTTTTTCATTGAATTCCTTATTGTTAGAGTTTCAGTTTAGATACTTGGAATGTGATTTATGGAGTTCATTCATAGTTGTTGTGTATAGCTGATAGAGAATCAAGTTAAAAGAGGTTGTCTAATATACAATTTCTTTGTAATATAGATTTTTTATGGATATTTTGATTTTAGCTTAGACCCATTCGTTTGTAGTTGATGATTTAGAAACATTATAAATATGGAATAGTTGAAGACACACAATACATTCAGTCACTGCAGCTTTTAGTTTTCTATTTTTACAGTTTGTGAAATTTTCAGTTTCTGTTTATTGTAGTTCTTCGTTGTTCTCAATTTTCTGTTCAGAATTTTCTTGTTTTTTTTTTTAGAATTCCATGGTTCCTTTTTAGTTTTATTGTTTATCATTTTGTTAATTATAGTTCTTGTATTCTTAAGTCTGTATTTCTAAATACTTATATTTCATTAAGCACTATACCTTAGAAGATGGTTGATTGACGCTATGATCTTAATCTTGAAAAAAATATAGTAAAATATGGATGATGGTTGTCGATTAAATTCACAACTTTATAAATTGTCAATCAAACAAAAAAATCGAGATAAATTGTTAATTCAATATCCAATTTTATTTAATCCAGTTAGAAACTTTAATTAAAAAATAAAAAGTGAGTGGATTAATAAATTTAATTGATGTTACCTACACTATTGACAACTTTGACTAAAAATTGCCTATTTCTGTAATTTTTTCTGTTTTTGCCTATTTACGTAAATATGAAAAAAAATGCACCATTTTGGTGAAATTTCCCAAGTTTTATCCTTACTTTCTTTACATTCATTCTTGTTTCTCTTTCACAATTTAATCACAACTCACACTAGTTGGAGAATTGATATTGTTCTTATCAGACTAATTTGTCTATTTGAGTTTTGAAGTGTTGAGTGATCTCTTGTGTGAATTGAAAGCTTCACTAAGAAGAAGAGGTTAGGAAAAATAATCTACTTTAGATAATCTTAGTTAGTGAATTTGAAATAGAATATATTCTCTTGTTAAAGCTTTATTAGATCCTTAATCCAAATTGGTCTTGTATATAAATAATTATATATCAAAGATATTAATAACACATTGTTATTGTTGTGTCAAATTAATAGTTATCATTATTAAATTATTGTTGGTAGTTATGTATCTTAAAAGGTTATGAGACCTTTAATAAGTCAGAGACACTTCGAGAAATACTTTCTTAATATTAGGAAGCCACTATACACATGACCTAAGGACCACTACGCATGTCTTTAGGAATCGGTTACTTGACCCACACGAGCCAAAACCCAAGTCAACCTATAAAATGAACTTCTGAAAAGGGGAAAGGTACGTTTTATGATATTCTGAGAGACTAAACTAAACACTAGCACTGACTTGAGCGTCAGAGTGCAATCGCAGGTACCCCGCCAATCAAACGAACGCAAACACGAAGAAGGAAGAACTCAAAGAATTAGGTAGCTACAAACAAGACAACAATTGTGTATCGACGTGAACCAATATTATTCTGGCCCTGACATCCACAAAGTTACATATGGTGATTAAATGACCATACTATTACTACTATTTTACAAATAGATAAATAGAAATATCAAATTGACAATCTCATCTCTCTATAAAGAAATTAGTTTCTCATATCACACTACATTCATCCCTATTCTCACAACCCATTGTCAATAAAAAACAGAGATTATTAAATGTTCTCTCAAAAGAAGAGTATGTGTTGAGGCCAACTTTCTTTTCTCTCTAATCATTGTGAAATCTTGCAAATTTAGATATGTTTCCACTTTAAGTTCTGATAATTAACATGGTAAATTAAGGGTTATATAAATTATAGTTTTTCATCAAAAGCTTAATTTTAAATTTAGTTCTAACAATATGTATTAATGTCAGTATCATGATTCATCATTAATATTTTTTTTCCTTAATGTCTCCTCATACATGTGTATTTTCTAACTATTACAGTACATAGAAGATGACGTTGATAATTCGATGATTGATATTATTTTATTTTTAAATATATTTTGTATAATAAAATGATATTTAAATATTCATTCGTATGTGTTTTCAATTGAAATATGAAGAACTTGTAAAAGTTTACTGATATTATTTAAATGTGACTAAAAAATAACATTCATAGATATTAATTAAAATAATTGTACCCAACATTAATAAAAAAAAAATAATCTTAACTCGTGTTCAACATTAACTATTTTTTTCTTACAAAGTTTTATCTAAAAAAATCTCTACCAAATATTCTCTACAGCATCAATAGATAAATATAAAAATCGATAAATTATATATTATTTTTTTAATATTAAAATATATATTTTATTTAACCAAATAATCTCTACAGCATCAATAGATAAATATAAAAAATCGCTAAATTATTTTTCAATTTTTTTAATATTAAAATATATATTTTATTTTTATTTAAAGTAATTAAAATACTTTATCCAAAAAAAGTATGAAAATTTAATAAATTCAAATTATCATATCCAAATAAAACAACGAATATTCAAATTCAGTTTCTCTGGATTTTGTAAAATCTAACTGAAATTCTCTTTGAAAATTTAACTTCGAAGAATTCCTTAATCTTCCTCAAACATAAATAGTACAACTAGAAATAAATTAACCAAATTAGTGAGATAACTAATAAAAAATCAAATTGTTCTAATAGAATTACGTGTTCAAATTATTTTCTAAAATTTAAAAAGACTAAACTAAAACCTAAAACATTGACGAGAGGTTAAAGTTCAATCTTATCTAGTTTTTAATGAATAAAACGCAATTATATTTTAGTCACTTTTTTTGTATAAAAACCCTCGTTCAACATATTAATACATTTTTTATTAAAAAAATTGCATCAATAATACATCTATATTGTTTTTTATATTTATTACTCACCATGTTAACTAGCTTCTGTGTTTGGGTTGAATTTTAAAATAAAAGTTATCTTTCATTTATATACATATTTTAGTATATTAAAGGTGATTTTGATTTGTGTATTTCATTTATATATATATATAATTTAACTTTAAGTGAGATCTCTAGCCCAACTTTCTCAAATAATTTGTTTATCAACAATAAAAATAAGTTAATTGATAAAAAAAATAAAAAAAGGAGTTTTAAAATGAAAAATAAAATAACATTTGCATTATGGAAAAAAAATATGATAGAAAAAATGTCAAAGAAAAAAGACTGATGAACATGATGAACACCACACCTTTTAGCTGGAGACATTCACGGAGTCATTAAACATACTGCATCACCATTTTACTTACCACCTTCACGGAAAGCTACATTGCTGCTTCATTATCTACTCAATTACTCTATTTTTTTCTCATCACAAAAATGAAGGGAAAATAATCTCAAAACTACATCTTCCAAAATACAACTATATCTATCTACCGTTAAGATAGCTATTTAATTGCGATTAGTGGAATGGAACGTTGATCTGGTCGTAAGGACCACGTCACAGTATTTTGATTCCTTCACGTTTATTTGCACTTTTATGTCCACTTCCCCGTGACAAACTATTCATTGAACATGAAACTGCTCTTACACGTGTAAAACATAACTTTATTAAGTTTCTCTTAATAAATTGATTGATTGAAATATATATTGATGACAAAACTTAGGTAATATTTATCTATTGGTATACAATATGAAAAACGTATAATTTTTTTTTTCAAAAGTTTTATTTATAGGTTGACTTGAGACTTTACTTGTGTGAGTCAGATAATCAGTTCACCAAAACGTGTGTAGTGGTTATCAGAAGTAGTTTCCTGATATTTTGGGAGTGTATCTTTAACTCATTTAACTTTAATTACAAATATTTGCATTTGTTATATTGTGAATGTCGCTTGACTCGGTCGTCCGACCGGTACAAATAATATTTTTTTTATTTTATGTAAACATTTTTATCGTCAAATGCGATAAACATATTGTTTTATTGGTGAAATTATCATTTAGTATTCCTTCAAAGTCTCTTGTCTCTTGTTTTTGTAAGTCCCAATAGTATTTTATTGATTGAGTTAGTCTTTTTAGAAAAAAGGACATGATCTAAAAGTGGATATCTATATATATTAAAAGATGAAAACAAAAAAGAGTATTTTGCAATGATTAAAATGAAATGAGAACAAAATAATTTTATTCAATGACTTGAATTTCCTTAAGGATCAAAACGAAAATATATTACAGGAATAAATCATTGAAAAAGGTGCTTTAATAATTGTAATATATGTTCTTAGAAACTTTTACAATTATTTTTTTTTTAATATAAAAAAGTTTATCTTCATTGATGGTATTATTAAAATAAAAAATTTATGAATAATGATTTGTTATTAGATGATAATGTTTTTTTTTACTTATTAGTCGTTGGTAGACTTTTACTTTTTAAAAGATTCTTAAACTGTTATGAAAGGTATATTTTTTTTATTAAGTTAATGTGTATGGTTGTACTTTTGGGGTATGAATGTTTAAAATATCATTTTAGCTTTAAATTTATATAATGGATAGTGTGTACGTACATTAGATGAGTAGACAACGACACAATATGGATATTTAGGTACATAAAATAAAACTTCTAATTCAAGCTAGTTTATTTGTAAAGATTTGCATGATACATTTGTTACTTTTTTTTCTTTTCAAGTTCTCTCTTAGTCACTTTTTTTTCTTTCAAAAAACCTCATTTTGTATCTTTCTGTCTTTTTAAAAAACCTTGAATGCAAAAATATGAATTATTTGAAGACAAATTCTTCTTAGAACTCCATACCTACCCCCAACATCTTCATATTTTTTTAATTTTAAAGATACCCTTTTGAGTATGATGAAGAGTGTGGTGTGTTCTCATTCTTTTCCAAGTGGTGGTGATTTTTTGTGGTGAACGTTGATGATTGAAGTAAATTTAAATTTTATGATATTTTTATTTGTGGTGACCGTGTTTTTATTCGTTTATTGTATAATTCAAAAGCCACAAAACCTAGAAAAAAGTAAACGAGGTGAAAAAATAGAATATAAAACTAAAAAATAATATCTTCACATTGTAAAATAAACTTTTAGTTTTGAAGATTCACAATTTATAATAATAGTCCACTTCATGAAACTATTACAAGTAGTTATTTTCTTGATAAAATTTATGCTATGTTTGAGAAAAACTTCTAATTACAAGAGACCTAAGCATTCAGGTAAATGTGAATTTACCTTATGAAGTAAATTAAAACATGTTAAATGATGAAACTGTTTCTCAAATGTCATGATTGAAAAATAATAGAGATGTTGTGAATGAAAGAGAGATATGTAACTTTAAGGATGGTATGAAAGTATGAGATACAATATGATATTATTTTAAAATGTGAGATTATGATTATTTAGATTATTTAAACATTTAAAAAGAAAATTAATTTTTTACAAATAATATAAAAGTTTAGAGTTTACCATTATGGATAAATAATTTATCTTATTTAAAACCGCATAATGTACTGATGATAGTGCATAAAAAATATCTATTACATGTGTAAAAAAGAATGAGACTAAAGACAAAACTCAAATTTATCCAAAATCACAATTACCTGTTGTATAAAAATAAAAACACATAGTTCAAAATTTATCATTGAAAAAAGCACTAAAGGATCAGAATTGCATCAGAATTGGCACGCAAAACACAATAAAATTGACCAATAATGCAATTAAATTAAAAGCATTAAAACATGACCAGCATGTATAACTAAAACAAAAAAAGTACAGGAAATATTACTTTCACAATGCATAATAATAATATGAGCTACTTGATAATTGTAAAATTTGAAATCTGAAATGTTCGGCTCCTTTATTAGCTTTTTTTTTTTTTAGAGAGGAAGAGGTAAAAAGGGGATACACAACATGCAGTATGAAAGAAATAGTGAATAATTGAAGATGAAAAAGGATCATGACCATGGTCCAATGATAACAATGTAAAAAATATGAAGAGATATATTCTCTATACATCCACTTACGTCCAAAAAGACATGCACCAAAATACAATTTCACCCATTGTTTGAGATACTAGCAGAACTCAAGTCCTCAACCTAGACAAAAGACAATCTTATATATAAAACAAGTTTCATAAATGTGATTGGAGCATGAATAACCACCCGACAAATGCAAATAGCTAAGTTTACATGAGTGTGAATGGGTTATGAGAGCAACACGAATAACAAGAATATGCAGCTGTCACAAGTCCAACAGGTAAAAAAAAATATGCAAAAAGCTAATATAAGCAAAAGAACCGAAGTGCATAATCCCATGAAAGATGAAGCATAACGACAAAGGAAAACTGCAACTTTACCACATTCCAAAACGGAAAATAATTACAATGACTTGAGACAGCATCACACACGAATATATATTAGGGAAATTTACAAGTTTGAGTAACTTTTTTTGGGCTAAATTATAAAATAATATAAAAATAATTAATTGTTACATAAACAACTTTCAATATTTTTTTTTCTAACTTGTGCATACTTTTTGTTTTATTTTTTTAACTGTTTGGAAGCACTTTTTACATATATTTTTTATTTTTCAATGTGTCTTTGTTTTTCAATATATTTTGGTTTTTTTGTTTTTTAATTTTATTATTAATATTTGTTTATATTTTTAATTAATAACTTAAACTAATTAAATATTTACATTATCTGAATTATAATCAATTAAAAATAATTAAATACACAATTTTAAAAAT
>Ga0123342_1009827_pt1 | contig 11237 bp, 9 predicted proteins | sample Turbeawhitnodule_FD_89960 | JGI IMG/M metagenome (GOLD analysis project Ga0123342, IMG submission 89960) | Root nodule microbial communities of legume samples collected from Mexico - Turtle bean Mexico white nodule | ecosystem: Host-associated > Plants > Roots > Nodule | place: Mexico: Nepantla... | reverse complement strand
GCGCCGTAACCCAGCTTAGGATTAATCCATTGTGTGAGTCCTCCTTCCTTGAAGTGCATCTGGCACGTGAGGTGACTTTCTGGGCGCCAACTCATGCGCTCTAAGCTCGAGTCACTTGCCCTGAAGGTGTATCTACCTTTCTCTTGTACCACGCACGTGGTTCTCCCCTGGTCGTGGCCCTCTCATGGGTCATATCTGTCCCAAGGTCTCCCAACAGTGGCGTGGATACTTCACGAGTCAGGTTACCCTTTACTGGTACTAGAACTTATGGCCCTAAGTCCACCTTTCTCTTTTCTTTGTTACTGTTCTGAACTATCGAGGCCCGAAGCCTCCTTGCAATGTCTTAGCTTGGTGCTTTGTCTTGGCGACGGCTTAACCCGGCGACGCCTTTACTTGGCGAAGCTTTAACCTGGTGACGCCTTAGCAAGGCGACACTCCCTATTGGCGACGCATTAACCCGGGGATGCCTCAGGCGGTCAATCCGTTGACTTTCTTCCTTGGGTCCCACGAGGGGCCCTTCCACCCGTTGACTTTGACCTTAGCTCAACGCCCGGGGACGGGACGGTACAGTAGGTGTTGAGGTTATGTCTAGAGGATCCAAATGACCCTTGGTCTTGAATCATGCTCCTAGTCTTCCTCCTCAGAGGTTGGGCCTGGTCAGTAGGTGCCCTTTCTCCTAGGTCCTCATCAGGTAATGTTTTGTTTAGCTCTTTCACCACCCCCTGCAAAAACTTCAAAGAAAGATTTTTTAAAGTTTTCATCCGACCAGAGGGCATCCCGTATTTCTTTGATGAAGCCGGTTGGTCAAGGTTCCCCATGTTCTGGACTATGGATCCTCTAAAGTTTAAGGAGTGGCCTCGTTCAACCTCGAGTGCCGAGGAGCAAGAAATTTTCTCTCTTTTTGATACACTCCCGAGAAAACTCCCTACACGGAGACTGTTGATCGTGTACATGTCGTCTCACCGTTGGACGACCTTCGAGGGTATGTTAGCTTCCTTTAGCCTCAGTGGGATATTTAGTCTTTAACTAACGCTTTTTCTCTTATGAATGAAGAAATCATGAAGCACCAACTCCATTGAAAGCCCACCAACATGTCAAATTGGGCCAATCACTAGAGCCATGGCTAGGAAACTTCAAGATGATTGGAATACTGCTACTGATGGTAGAGAAACCTATCTATACATGCTCAAGACGCCATAGACTCTACTGTAGAGTAGCATTTAAATTCTTGTCAAAATTAGCACATGATATTTCTTTTGTAATTTTGTTAAAATGAAGATTGGTACCTAAAATACCAACCTAAGTTTAATTAGAGTTTCCTAAACTTTAATTAAACTTAGGCCAGTCCAAGCTAGCCCAATTGGAGCACAAGTTCTAGAACCAATTGCACATTCTAGATTCTAGAACATGCCTCCCATGTGCTCAATTCTAGGCGCCAATATTCAATTATGATAGTTTTGAATTTCCCTCTCTTTTACCTTGGTGTAAACCAACCTCCCTTGCTATTCAAGGAGTGCCTTGACTCATGATTTTACAAGATTAATATACTTAGTGAACTGTTGCCAAATTTGAGCCAATTTCACTTCTTGCCCAAAACCTCTTGGGTTAGGCTATTGATCTTCAATTCTCACCTTACCAAAGAGAGATGGCCTCATCACTCTCATCCCCTACCTAGCATGCACCTTTAAGGTCACCACACCTCTTAGGAGGACCTTGTTCGCTTACAATCCATAGTGCTTCCGCCGATCATCAACTAAATTTCCAAATCATGAAGGCACTTCTCCATCACCAAGTCTTTATGGTGTCGGCAGGATATGCCGGTTAAGGCTACATCCTTGACCGAACCAAGCCTTCTAGGTGCTGGTAGGGTATGTCGGGTAAGGCTACATCCTTGACCGAACCAAGTGCTGAGTAGTGCGAGAATTTAATGTGCTAATACAGATAATTTGAAGAGAAATGCCTCGTCAAAACTTTTCCGATCGAAAACCCTCCTTAAGGAAAAAATGACCGCACGAGGAAAAAGTGCATGATTTTGTTGCTTGTTTAACTGTAATAAAACTTGAGGTGTGTGCCATTCCACGTCCTTGGTACAATTCTTCTTGACAACCACTCTAGGTGATACACCCCCCAACTGCAACCTCTCGGACCCGGAAGGGGCCTTCCCAGTCATATGAGAACTTGCCATCATTCTTCCTTGCTTTGCTTCTCATTCTTCATACAAGATCTCCCTTCTGAAAGCTCCTCGGTCGAACCTTTGTGTTGTATCGCCTTGCTGCCCAAAGCTTGCATGCGGCCTCACGAATTTTGCTCTTGTCGTGAAGCTCGTGTAGCATATCTAGGCCAACCGAAAGACTCTCCTGATTTAGAGTCAGATCAAACAGATGCCTTTGGATGGTAGGTTCGCCTCCCTCGACTAGGATCATAGCTTTGGTTCCGTACGTTAGGTTGTGGGGTGTTTCTTGTGTGGACGTCTGGGGGTTTACAACGATATGCTCACAAGACTTCTAGTAACTTTTCGATCCATCGACCCTTTGCTTTGCCGAGCCGCTTCTTCAACTCGTTCAGGATGACCCTGTTTGCAGTTTCGACCTACTCGTTGGTTTGGGGATGCTCTGTCGAGCTGGTTATTAACTTAATAGCGAGGTTCTCATAGAAGGATTGATGTCTTCGGTCGATGAACTGTCGGCCATTATCAGTTATTATGGTGTGCGACACTCCAAACCGGCACACAACACTTCGCCATACAAAGTTTTGTACATTCTTGGAAAAAATGGATGCGAGTGGTTCAGCCTCGATCCATTTGGTGAAGTAGTCTACTCCTACTAGGAGGAATTTTTCTTGCCCCTTCCCTGAGGCGAAGGGACGATGATGTCCATTCCCGAGAGGGCGAACGACCATGGGGATGTCATACTATGCAGCACTTCTGACTTGAGGTGGTGCAGAGGACTGAACTCATGACACTTGACGCATTTCTTCATAAATTTTGTGCAGTCACCCTGGACGGTCTGTTAATAGTAACCGACCATGTGGATTTTGGCAGCCATCGTTCGTGCTTTCAAGTGGTTGCCACAGACTTCTTCGTGGATAGTATGATAGTATCTCTGGAGAAACCGGGCTATGTTGTTGTCAACCGTATGATAGTATCTCTGGAGAAAGGGTTCCTTTACTTCAAACTCTCTTTTGATTTGGCCGACCATTACCTGAGAGTCACTTTTGCAAGTTACCTCGCGAGCTCCCATGTTGTACGCTAGGTTTAGCCTGACGAGGATAGCCTCATACTCGGGTTGGTTATAGGTGGCCTTGAACCCAAACTGGAGGGCTTGCTTCAAGAGAAGATTACCAGGTCTGATGTGAGTTGATTTTTAGATGGTTCCATTTTATGGTGACACTTTACTTAGAGTTGGGATCTTAGCAATTTAATGGTGAAACCTAAGGAAGATTCCCACTGGACACGAACTTAACCAAATGGTTAAGTAAGTGTGAAGGTTCACTTCACAAAGGCAAAGATGAAAAATCAATGTAAAGTGATAGATGGAATGCAATGTGGAAGGGAAATGGCAATAAGGTAAACATCAATGGTGGTCATGGTCGAACCAAATGATGAACCATAAGCATATAACAAAAGCAAAACCAAGAGCAAGAATTCAAGACAAAGACATATATGAAAGGTGGAAATGGAAATGAATTGAAAAGAGTGGAAGAAGAGTAACTTATGGAGTGGTGGTGAGAATGGTTCACGCCAGTTGGGGTGTGGTAGCCACCAAGATGAGTGAAGGGTCGCGATGAGAGTCTTACACTACTCAAGATAAGACCTAGCTAAGAGGATTCAAACCTCACAAACACCTCACAAAATTTGTGTAGAGTAACTTTTCTATTCAAAATTAACATGTGAAATACAATGAGGTAGGCTTCCTAGTTATAGGTGAAGGAGCCTTGGAAAGAAAGCATAATGGGTAGGATGGGAAAGGAACAAATGGTGCGGCTCGGAGCATTGACCAAGGTCAAAGCCGCACCCTAGGAAGTTCTTCTAGAAGCTAGGTTTAAAAACAAGCTAAAGGGATAGGTGCACCCCCCCTTTTATGCTAAAGGACACCTATTCTACTGAAATTAAAAATAATGACACCAACTGATGCTCAACACCTAAGGTCTGTGCTCTACTCCTCGTGATCCTCTAGGGCAAGTTAGGTGCTGAGGCAGTGGCTGGAGAATCCTGACCTAGCCCTGTGTCTTTAGGCATGCTCCTTGTCATCCTCCTAGGAGGCTGGGCTTGGTCAATAGGAGCACTCTTTCCTTGGTCCTCATCAAGGTCCTTCAAGGATGACTCCTGCTCTACAGACAATCTTGTTTGACGAGTCGTCAACGTATATCGTCCACCCGACCGAGAGGTCTGATCGACGGGTCAGCTTGGTGGAGAAGTCAGCCAAGCATTGGGACTTAATTGCACCTCTCGGCTCGTACCGGATGTTGAACTCTGAAGCTTTACTGACCACCCTATCATGCGCCCTGCAAAGTCGGGTTTAGATAAAATTTTAAAAATGAGGTAGTCAGTTCTTACCGTGATTGAGTGGTTCTGGAAGTACGGGCGCATCCGCCTGGCCGTTAAGACTAGAGCGAGGGCCACCTTCTCTATGAATAGTACCTCGTCTTGGCTCCGTGGAGCATCTGACTGATGAAGTACACCTATCGTTCCTCTCCCTCCACTTCCTGAACTAGCATGCTTCTTCAAAGACCGACAGATACACCACAATGGGGTTGGTCGGGTCTCGGCTTCTAGATAACTGTTGACGAAGCTAAGAAATCCACCAGCTGCTACAAAATTTCTTCACACTTCTCATCCAAGATGAACTTAGCTGCCTTGCGGAGCAGACCATCGACCTCTTCTTGTCGGCCAACCAAGGGACGAACCTAGAGAGGGCGGTAAGACGCCTTATGAGTTGCTGAACCTCCTTTATATTTTGAGAGCTCTACATCTCGGTGATCGTTAGATATTTGTCCGGATTGGCCTTTATTCCATGATGGGTTAACATGAAGCCTAAGAACTTACCACCTTCAACATAGAATACACACTTCTCCGGGTTGAGCCTCATGTTTGTCCGCCTCAGTGCTTCAAATACCTCCTTGAGGTCCTTGATGTGTTGCTTGCATGAGTCAAACTTGACCACAATGTCGATGACATACACTTCCACACAATGACCGATAAGTCCCTTAAAGATCTTATCCATAAGTCATTGGTAGGTCGCCCCCGCATTCTTCAGACCGAACGACATCACCTCGTAGTAGTAGTTGGCGTCATCCGTCATGAATGCGGTCTTCTCCTTGTCCCAATGATGCATGCTTATATCTGGTTGTATCCAGAGCAAGCGTTCAAGAAGGTTAGGATTTTATGACGGGCTGCTCCATTCACCAGCCGATTGATGTTAGGAAGCGAGTACTAATCCTTCAGACAAGCCCTATTGAGATTCGTGTAGTCGACGCACATTCTCCACTTGCCATTAGGCTTGGTAACCATGACTATGTTGGCCAACCATGTGGTATACCGAGCCTCTCGAATGAACCCGACCGATAGGAGCTTGTCAGCTTCTTCCCTTGTTGCCAAGCTCTTCTCTTCACCATGGTTCCTCTTCTTGTTGTCGGCCAATAGGTTATGTTTGAGCCCTTCTACATAGAGAACATCATGGATTAGAAAGTTATTTTGATTGCCTATGGTACCTGTACCTAGGATCTTTCCTTTGTTGTTGTTTCCATAGGTCACATGCCTTTCTTGTTTAAGAGTGATGCTAACAAACTTTGATGCATCTCTAGTCATGTGCTTGGAGCAACCACTGTCCAAGTACCATAGATGTTGTTTTCTCACCAAGAAATCCTGCAAAATTCAAAATCAGGTGGCAAGATCTGGTCCCCTAACAAATTTGGGTCCATAGATGTTAATCTTATTGTAAGGAACCTTAGGATTCTTGGGAACCCATTTTAAGATACCTTTAGGAATAGAAAACTTTCAAATTCTACAAAATCTGACAGAGTGACCTTTAGGAACCGGTTGTTTCGACCTTTTAATCGGTTGATTTTTTGTAATGGTTGAAAAAGATTTTAAACATCCATTGTTCTTTCTTTGTGGGTTAAAACCCAAACCAGATTTTCCAAAAACACATTGTTGAGATGCTAAAACATTTTCAAAATTGGATTTACCTTTTGAAACAATGTCTATTGTTTTCACAAGATACAAAACTTTCTTTTGAAGAGATTCACAATTTTTGCAAGTACTAGATTCACATTTGCAAGAAGAGTTTTGATAAATCATTTCTAGATTTTCAAAATCAGTTTTTTAATTGTTCAAATCTTCTTCCAGAACTTTGACTATCTCTTTCAACCGATTGTTTTTACTTTTCAACTAATTGTTTGAAATGGTTAATCTATTAACTTCTTCATAAGTCTCTTTTAAAGCCTAAAGAAGTTGATAATAACTATCACACTTAATGGAGGAAGATGTACTTACATGGTTTGATGCAAACTCTTCCTTTGCCATCAGACATACATCCATCTTGGAATCTGCAGAGGATGATCCAGTAGAGGACTCATCATTGTCCAGCCAAGCACTTCTTGAGTTCTTGTGAATTCTCTCAAGAGTATCCCACATTTCTTTAGCTGAGATACACTCTGAAACTTTAAGAATTTCATCATAATCAAGGGCAGAGACAATTGTGTTCTTAACTACACAATCAAGATGATCTCTTTCATTTTTAGGTGAGGCGACATTATTTTTAGGCAGATGTATGAAAGCATTGTTTGTAATAACATCCCAGATTTTTCTATCTAATGAGTCAACAAAAAATTTCATTCTTATACACCATAGTTGATAGTTTTCACCATAAAATAGAGGTGGTTTATTTAAAGAAGCACCTTCCCCAAAAGAAAACTTGTTAGCCATTAAAGCAGTTTTTAAAAAAAAAAACATAACTTGAATATTTTTCAAGAACCTAGCTCTTGATGTCAATTGTTGGAATTAATGGCCTAAACAAGAGGCGGGTGAATTGTTTAACAAAATATTTTCGCAAAGATGGGATAAGAATGAAGTTTTATCAAAAATCACAGAAGAAGAAATCAAGGAAGTCAAACAATCAAAGAAAATGAAACTGTTTGCAGAAAATCAATTGGTTGAAACTTTGTTTTAACCGGTTGTTTATAGCAACAGAAACACAAATTCAAATCAAACAATTTATAATGAGTGAGAGAGAGAGAAATTACACAACCAATTTATACGGGTTCACTCAACCCTGAGCTACATCCAGTCCCCAGACCAACCATTGGGTATTCCACTAGTAATCAATCACATATTACAATACATAACACCACAAAGAGGTGATCTTGATACCACAAGAACCACTCACCCTCTTTTCCTTACACACAACCTTAGTTAGAACACCCTCTGAACCTACAGGTTTACACACTTCATAATTATAGAAAAGAAACTATTACAAGAATCAGAAAGGAACAAATTACACCTAGATTTAGAGGGATCACAGAGCTCCTAAGATCAAACCTTAAACCAATGCACAACTACTTAGCAATCTTGCAAGCCTTAGAATCAAAACTCTTCTCAAAATCAATTTCAATCTCACTTTATGTGTATCTTTTAATTTAAAGAGAAGTCATATTTATAGCTTTTAAAACTAGCCATTCTAGGCAGTCAATCATGAGCCAAAACAGTTTTAATTCAATAGAAAAATAGATTAACAAATTTTTGAAAAGCTATTATGAAATGTGATAATCAACCGGTTGAAATGTTGTTTTAACCGGTTGAATTGGTTAGACAGTTAATCAACCAAGTCAAAAAAAATTTTGAAAACCTTCAACCAAGCTAAGTGACAAACAACCTATTATATCGTGGTTTCAACCAGTTGTTTTTCTCTTTGCTTAGAAAAACACTTTTCTCTTTTAAAATAGATTGAACTAGCTTGTGCAAAGGACTAGGAATGATCTTTACAAGAATTCTAAACACCTTAGACTAAGCTCTAACCAAAAGCAGCACAACATCAACCTTTAACACAGATTTGAAACATCAAAGCTTCCATGTTCTACAGGTCGTGTCGTCATAGCGATCCCAATTGAAGCCTTTCCACTTATCCAACAGTGCTACTCCGACTATAGAGTTGGTAAAGGGATGTCGACGCACCGAATCCGAGTTCCCAATCGTGCGAACTGACTTGTTTGGATGGGACTCACCATCTATCTCTTGAGTGAGGACCTTGTCCTTGGTCTCCTCAACTGTTTTTGGGTCGGGAGGGGAGGTGAACGACCTACTGACGAGATTGGTCGGTACAGTAGACGGTCCCCCTCGAAGAACTTCCTCTTCATCTCCTCATTCTCTCTCTTGAGGGCTAGAATCTCCTCTTCATTCTTCCTGGTAACCTCTTCATTCCTCTGTTTCATCTCAGCCATCTTTCTCTGCAAAGACATCAACAACGTCATCTGTTCAGCTTTGGTCATCCTCTCACTTGTCATGCTTTGTGTTGATACCATCTACTAGCGTTCTTCACACGAATTCTCTCGGTCTCACAGTGGGCATCAATTGTTCTCGAACGGGGGTTGGGACCCAGAGAACTATTGAGATCACTCTTCTTCTATCTCTGTCGGTCGTACTGTACTTCAACTTCCCTCCTTGCTAGCTCCTTCCTCCTCTCTACTCCTCTCGATCTTCTTGTAACACAGGCTCAGATGGTACTTACAAAAGGCACTCTGATGCTCATGTTAGTAAAGGTATTTGACGCTCGGTTGTCAGAGCATTGTATATGATGACGTACTTGGATCTTGGAATATGTGTTATTTATATTACCTTTAGTGGACTTTCCTTATTGGGTCAGGTTAGGGAGTTGGACCGCGTTTAAGGATACATTACCTAGCTCTTAATCACGAATGTTTAAGCGTAACTGAGTCTGAGGTATCGATTGACCCATTGAAGTGGACTATGATATCGGTCGACCCATTGGTGGGGACCGAGACATCGTATAGCTCTTACTAGTAAAAAAAACAAAAAATATTTTAAAAAACAGCTTTTTTGGATAACGAAATTATGGTTAGTATTTTGGCCAAATTTCAACCAATCACATCCAAAATTTGATTTACACCAAACCATCATATTTGAATAATTATTTTACAAATTATGCTATTTGGAGTAAAAGAGATGAAATTGTGTTATTTTGGAAAATTTTCACATAGTGTTACTATTTGAATTTAAAAAGAAATTGGTATGAATTAATATTTTTGAATTATGAAATATTATTTAGTATTAAAATAAAAGTTTATACTGGAGGGTAAATGAAATATTTTATCTAAATAAAAAATAAAACTCACCATATTTGATTTGTTTTGTTGAAATAAAATATTAATGTGTGTATGAGTCTGGGAGTAAGATTACTAAATGTTAATAAAGAAAATGAGCATAATTTGAATTTGAGGGAGAAAATGACGTTGATAGTGGTTAGTGGAGGTGAAAGGAATGCAAATGGAAGGTGAGAAACAGCAGAAGCAAGAGGAGTTAGCATTAGTAAGAGACCAAGATGCGTGAACCACTGTTCTGAATGTGATATCTGGCGTACGTACCCATCTCCAAAGGTCAAGACCATCATTTCGTTGGTCGCCTTATCTTTTTCTCACTGAAGCACGTGACGACATTCCAACATGATTTGACATGGTTCACCGGTTTTGTCTCTCTCCAAGCAAAATCCGGTTACAAATTTTCGGGTATGAGGGCGAGATTAGACACTGAAAATAATGAATGCATTATCGGATTTGATGTTTGAACATTTTGAGGTTTTGAATCCTTGTTGGCTAAGTTTGATTTTTTTTAATGAATTGTTAAGCTTTGACATTGGATTTGATGTTTGAACATTTTGAGGTTTTGAATCCTTATTGGCTAAGTTGATTTTTTTTAATGAATTGTTAAGCTTTAACTAAATTAGTTTAAAAAAAAAAATAATTTTAGTTGTTATAGTTACTAAATTAAAAATTATTTTAAAGACTAAAAAAATTTTAGTTTCTAAATTAGTTTTTATTATTGTTAAATGGTTTCTAAATTGGTATCAAACTAGAAATCAAGATTTTAACTACCAATTATTTAGATGCTAAATTTGGTAGCAAAATCCTTGGTTGCTAATTAGATACTAATTTAAAAACCATTTAACAATAATAGAAACTAATTTAGAAAACAATTTTTTGTTAGTCTCTAAAATGATTTCTACTTTAGTCACTATAGCAACTAATTATTTTTTGTCTCTAAAATTAGTTTCTACTTCATGATTTTCTTGTAGTGTATACTCAAATCAGTAAGAATATAGTAGTAAGTGAGTATAGAATATGAGTTAAGTACTCCCTAAACTTGTATTTATAAGACATAAGGCCTAATATATATGTTAATCGTCAAGAAATCCTCTATTAATAACAGTAAGTGGTTAACAATGAGATATTAGGTTTATTTGCAGGTGATTTATATTATTTGGTTATCAAATATGAGTTGGGTCGAATTGGGCCAAATTTTAAGCTTGACCCGAGTTCTTGAAATCAGGTAGTACATAAACCCCACAAGCTCAATAATCCAATTGTAGGATTGATTTAGAATAATCTGTTTATTAAAGGTTGATCTTTTACAACCTAATGGTGTGTGCCTTCATTCCGATTTGTTTCCTTGCATTTTTGATGTGGTTGGCGAAAGTTTGATGGATGAAATGGAACAAGGATGGCTCCAATGGAGCTATGGATTCCTTAAAGGTGCATGAGGAGCAGGGAGAGTGATTGGTTAGGCCATATCACTCGGAGAGGTGAAGAAGAAAAGGACCAAAGGTGTCTAACATAGAGAGGTTTAGATACGAGAGTGCAATAGCTAGTAACTTGGCAGCATAACACTCATAAAATTGATCTTATTAATTCATGAGTCAAGCACCCCAAATTATAGGAGAGAGGGCTAAACATGTTGGAGCCAAAATTTGAAAATTCAAAATAAAACTCTCTAATGAGAAGGTGCCATGTGGAGTCATTCTTTCCATGTTTAGCTCACACCTTCTGATCCCGCCTGTTGACCAGAACGTAGGAGCTTGCCTCGTCACAGGATCGACTTGCGCACTGCTTCAAACGTCCGTCCCTCTCCAAGATCCACCTCAAGAACCTGCAAAAGAACAGAGCGGCGCCGCTGCGGCCGATCGCACTCCAACGCCCAAGTCAGTAGCCGAACCACCAAATACTAAGAG